>OFFB01000010.1_pt1 | contig 284354 bp, 249 predicted proteins | sample 1521281 | NCBI WGS metagenome assembly OFFB01 (sample SAMEA3504109, study PRJEB24116) | mouse gut metagenome | biome: mouse gut; feature: mouse-associated habitat; material: faeces | place: Denmark | collected 2011
GGTGAAATCATGAAATGAAAGGCCCCGGGGCCTTTCATTTCATGATTTCACCCGTGCCTACCGCCGTGCCGCCGCTAAAGCGGCTTCAACGTGCCTGATACTGAAACCCTGGGCTTCTAACCCCCAAAATCTAAACCCTAAACCCTACAATCTAAAATCTAAACCCTAAAACCTAACGCCTAAAACCTAACGCCTAAAATCTAACGCCTAAAATCTAACGCCTAAAACCTCACATACAAACCGGGATTTGGGGCGGCGGCGTGAATTAATTTGGAATTAGTTGGCTTGAAAATGATGTTATCTAACATATTTTTTGTAACTTTGCACTTTAAAGAAAAAGAAGCAAAAGCATAAGCAATGCAGAACATCCGCAATATCGCCATTATAGCCCACGTGGACCATGGCAAGACCACTCTTGTGGACAAGATGCTGCTCGCAGGTCACCTGTTCCGTGACAACCAGACCACAGGCGAGCTGATCCTCGATAACAATGACCTCGAACGCGAGCGTGGTATAACGATTCTTTCAAAGAACGTCTCGATCAATTACAAGGATACCAAAATCAACATCATAGACACTCCGGGACACGCCGACTTCGGTGGCGAGGTGGAGCGCGTGCTCAACATGGCCGACGGCTGTCTGCTGCTCGTGGATGCTTTCGAGGGACCGATGCCCCAGACCCGTTTCGTGCTCCAGAAGGCTATCCAGATGGGCCTCAAACCGGTGGTGGTGATCAACAAGGTGGACAAACCCAACTGCCGTCCCGACGAGGTAAACGAGATGGTTTTCGACCTGATGTTCAACCTCGACGCTACCGAGGACCAGCTTGACTTCCCTACAATCTACGGCTCGGCCAAGCAGAACTGGATGAGCACAGACTGGCGCAAGCCCTCCGACAACATCACAGCCGTTCTCGATGCCATAATCGACTACATTCCGGCTCCGCGACGAATAGAGGGAGACCCGCAGATGCTCATCACAAGCCTTGACTACAGCAACTACGTGGGCCGTATCGCCGTGGGCCGCGTTCACCGTGGCACACTCCGCGAGGGCATGGAGGTCGGCCTCTGCAAGAAAGATGGCAGCGTGATGCGTCAGAAAATCAAGGAACTCCACACATTCGAGGGTATGGGCCGCAAGAAGACCTCCGAGGTCAGCAGCGGCGACATATGCGCCATTGTAGGTCTCGACAACTTCGAGATCGGCGACACAATCACCGTCTACGACCGCCCCGAACCGCTGCCCCGCATAGCGATCGATGAACCCACGATGTCGATGACATTCACCATCAACGACAGTCCCTTCTTCGGTAAGGATGGCAAATATGTCACCTCCCGTCACATCCAGGAGCGTCTTGACCGCGAACTCGACAAGAACCTCGCTCTCCGCGTGGAGAAAGGTGAGCGCGAGGATATGTGGCGCGTCTATGGTCGCGGTGTGCTTCACCTCTCGATCCTTATCGAGACCATGCGCCGCGAGGGTTATGAGCTTCAGGTCGGTCAGCCGCAGGTTATCATCAAGGAGATTGACGGCGTGAAATGTGAGCCGGTCGAGGCGCTCAGCATCAACGTGCCAGAGGAATACAGCTCGAAGGTGATCGACATGGTAACACGCCGCAAGGGAGACATCCTCTCGATGGAGACACGCAATGACCGCATAGACATCGAGTTCCAGATACCGTCGCGTGGCATAATCGGTCTGCGCAACAATGTGCTGACCGCAACAGCAGGCGAGGCGATCATGGCTCACCGCTTCCTCGAATACCAGCCCTGGAAAGGGGACATCGAGCGCCGCACCAACGGCTCGCTCATAGCCATGGAGGGTGGCACGGCCTACGCCTACGCCATCGACAAGCTCCAGGACCGCGGCCGCTTCTTCATCTTCCCGCAGGAGGAAGTGTATGTAGGTCAGGTAGTGGGTGAGAACGCGAAAGACCGCGACATCCCCGTCAATGTCACCAAATCTAAGAAACTCACCAATATGCGTGCGTCGGGTGCCGACGACAAGGCGCGAATCGTTCCCCCGGTTGTCTTCTCGCTCGAAGAGGCACTTGAATATATCAAGGAGGATGAGTATGTGGAGGTGACACCGAACCATCTGCGCCTCCGCAAAATAATCCTCGACGAGAACGAACGCAAGCGCGCCAACCGCTCGTAAACACATGGAATTATACTTGCCGGGATACAGACTCTAAACGTGAGTTAAACATAATCCCGGTCTCTATCATAGCAACGCATCGGCTCAGGCCGATGCGTTTTTTTTATGTCCGGTTACGGATGGATGAATGGAAATCAAACCGGGTTCAGACATCTGCAATCCCTACAATTAAGGATTGCAGTAGTAATAAGAATCCGACCAATCAATATTTTTAACGCCATGGAGGTGTAGTTCTCCACTGCATTGCAAACCAATCAGTTCGGCTTAACGCCGCAAATATAAATATTATTTTTGAACTTCCAAAATAAAAAATGCGCATTTTGTTAAAATATTAATAGGAATACTATATGTGGTAAAAATGCGTTGCACGTGGGTCAATCGTAGTTAATGCAGGTTTGTTGGTTGTATAATTTAGAAAAATGAATCCTTAATTGTAGGGATTAAGGATAATTGACTTGACGACAATTGTCGTATTACCGGACAAGAAAATATCAATATTATACAATAACTAACTTTGAGACTGAATGAAAAACTTTTTACCTGCACTTGCAACGAGCAAGACCATTTCATTCAAACGCTGTCTGACGGGGATTGTCGCATTATCCCTATGCAGTACGGCACTTGCCAAGCCGGCCAGACCCGGTCTGCTTGAATTCCGGCAAAGTGACGGCAGCACTATAGAGGCCAGGATTATCGGTGATGAATTCAGCCATATGTACCTCAGCTCCGAGGGTTATCCTTTAGTAGCCGAGGGAAAGGATCTGTATTATGCCGAAATGGCCGACAATGGCGAGTTGCGCTCTACCGGGATAAAGGCTGTTCCGGTCGACCGTCTGGCGACCGGTGAACGTACGGTGGTCCGGAACATCGACCTCGCGAAGGTGCCGGCGTTCTTCAACAACAGGGTGAAGAGGGACCGGAGCAGAATGGAACCGGTTTTTAATGACAGGGCGAAGGCTCCTGCGAAAGATGACCCTTCCCGCTTCCTGTTCACCAATTTCCCCAACAAAGGTTACCAGAAGGCTATAGTGATACTGGTTCAATACAGCGATGTGAAATTCACTATCGACAATCCGCATGAATATTTCAGCCGGATGATGAATGAACCCGGATTCAGCATGCACGGCGGCACCGGTTCGGCCCGCGATTTCTTCAGGGAATCATCATGCGGACAGTTCGACCTCGAATCAGACGTATATGGTCCGGTGACGCTCCCCAATACACGCGAATTTTATGGGGGCGGCTATAACGACCCCAATGCCTGGCGCATGGTGGCCGACGCCTGCCGGATTCTTGACGATGATGTGGATTTCTCGCAATACGACCGTGACGGCGATGGCTTCGTTGACAATATCTATGTGTTCTATGCCGGAGAAGGTGAGTCGTCGGGCGGCGGTTCCGATACCGTATGGCCACATTCAGCCAAAATATCCTATTACGACAAGGAGAACAGTTATGAATTCGACGGAAAAATTGTCGATACATATGCCTGTTCCAATGAATGGGAAAACGGAGACGTGGACGGTGTGGGTACATTCTGCCATGAGTTTTCCCATGTGATGGGACTCCCGGATCTCTACTCCACAAGCTATAATGATGTGTTTTCTCCCGGACCATGGTCGGCCCTCGACTACGGCCCGTATAACAACGACGGACGTACGCCGCCGCTTTATTCCGCTTTCGAGCGATACTGCGTGGGGTGGCTCACACCGGCAGAAATCACGGGCCGCACCAATCTTACAATAGCTCCGGTCAGCACAAACACCGCATACCGCATAAGCACATCGTCGAACGACGAATTCTACATTGTTGAAAACCGTCAGAACATAAGCTGGGACAAATTCATTCCCGGTCACGGCATGCTTGTCTGGCATATAGATTTTGATGAACAGACCTGGGCGCGCAACAAAGTGAACGACGACCCCGAACATCAGGGGGTGGACATAGTCGAGGCGGATGCCGACCCGAACATCAACACCCGCGAGGGCGATTCGTTCCCCGGTACGAAAAACGTCACCTCATTTACCGACGACACCGAACCATCCATGAGGACATGGCAGGGCAACCGCCTGTCGTTGCCCATGACGGAGATTACCGAACATGACAACGGATACATCACCCTGAAAGTGCTCGGCGGCTACGATGATGTGGCTGCTCCCGGCGGACTGACCGCCACCGGCATCACATCGCACACGGCTCATCTGGAATGGGATGCGGTGGAGAATGCCGGGAGCTATCTCGTGACCGTAATGTACGACGGACTCTACGATGTTGCGCTGGACTACTTCAATATCGACAGCAATGGAGCCACATCGATGCTCGTGGAAAATCTTGATCCATCTACGGAATACAGGTTCACAGTGGCTGCAACGGTTGGTAATGTGACCGGCCATCCCTCTGATTTCTGCTCCTTCACCACCGCCGAACCCGGATTTGAGGATCTGGTGCCTGTGGCACATGAGGCCATGAATCTCAAAGCGGACTCGTTCACCGCTTCGTGGAATGATGTGGAAGGTGCGACGGAATATCTGCTGTGTGTGTACACAAAGCAGCCGGGCAGCCCCAACACCACCACTGTCGATTTCTCGGATGGTGTGGAAAATCTGCCCGAAGGATGGTCCTCCTCCTCAAAAGCAAGTTACAACATGGCCTCGTATGCCGGGGCGGCCGTTCCGGCATTGCGTTTCTCCTCGGATGGTGCCGCCCTTACCAGCGCCACCTTCCCCGATGGAGTACGCTCTCTTTCATTCTGGCACCGGGGCAGCGGTGCTGCCTCTGCCGACAACATGATTATTGTCGAGGCCGGCGACGGAAATGACTGGAAACAGATTGCCGCGATTGCGGTTGTCGCCGCGACCGGTGGAGAGGTCACAGAAATAAATGACATCCCCGACGGAACAGAAGCGGTAAGAATAATCTATCGGGCTACCAACAACAGCTCAGTCGCCATAGACGATGTGGTGGTTGGCCATGGTTTCATTATGGAGCGCGTGGCTCTTGGCGGTTACGACTTCCTTAATGTCGGCAACAGCACGTCCGCCTCAGTGGCAGGGCTGACTCCCGAGACCGATTATTTCTATGTAGTCAAGGCAACCGACGGCGAGAAATTCACCAACGAATCGGAAGAGGTGGCCCTGCGGACACCAGAAGCCTCGGCCGTGGTCTTGATTGGAGCAGAAACCACATCGTTTAAAGTGATTGTACGCGGAAACGCTATTGCAATCGCCTGTCAGCCCGGAGTCTTCTGCCGCATAGCCGACATAACCGGACGCCGCATAGCCACGCTTCAGGCCGATGGCAGCGGGCAGTGCGCCACAACTATTGACAATGCCGGAATATATATCATTTCCGACAACATGGGCAATCTCGCCAAAATCGTGATAAGATAATAATTATTTCCAATATCAATGAAACCAATGAAATTACTCCCTCTACTGGCCGCGACGCTGTCATTATCAATCAGCGTCAGCGCAAGTGCTCAAGTAACCGGAAAGTATATCTCTACGGTTCCCGGAATCAGGCATTCCGGAGTTGTGACCAACATGCAGACCGACGGTGCCCCGACCCTGCTGACCACAGGGAACAAGTGCCCGATGGTGAAAATGAACTCAGTCGCCGGTCTGTCTCTCCGACTGCCCAAGGCATCGGCCGCATACGGTTTGCGTGTACCCTCGACTCCGGGTTCAAGAGAAAAACTTATAAAAGCGAGTCTGATCTCCAGCGAGGCCTGGGGTTCGGGCACACGTTTCGGCATGTACTCCATGCCCGCGCAAGGTGGTGAGCTTAAACTGCTCACGTCGGAGGAATATTTTGAATATTTCGACTACGTTGCCAACGGTGGCGGTACCGCTATCGGCGAGAATTCCTACTACATGACGTCGTACGCCTATTCACCGACTCCCATGGGAGGCGTAAATGTGACGGCCGTGATGAATGTGATTCTGAACACCGAAGACTGGTCTGTCCAGGGCAGTCAGGTGCAGAAAGATGAGAACGGAAAGCCCGACATCGCCACCATCTCCACCGCAATGGCATGCGACCCGACAACAAACCTTATCTACGGAACCTTCTATGGCAGCAATCCCGACCTCTATACGTTCGGCACGTATGACATCAACCGGTTCCAGCTGCAGCCGGTGGCTTTTATCGAGGAGCCATGGGCGGCATGCGGATTCGATACATCGGGTCATCTCTACGCATTGAAGAAGAACGGTGAGTTCTGTTCCGTCGACAAGAACAACGGTAAGGAAACAGTGATAGGCGACACCGGATTAAAACCCTACTATGATTCCACGGGTGCCGTCAATCCCGACGACAACATGTTCTATTACATTCTCTGCGACGATGCAGGAACTTCCATGTACAAAATCGACCTTGCCACCGGCGAGGCGACCTCCGTCTACCAATTTGAGCATGGCGAGCAGCTCATGGGAATGTATTTCAGCAATCCTGACCCGTCGGATCTCGCTCCGGCGGCGCCGACAGGACTCTCCGGTATGTTCGCCGGACAGCTCAGCGGTCAGGTCTCTTTCACGCTGCCCACGACCACAATCGGTGGCCAGTCTCTCACTGAACAGCTCGACTGGACCCTCGAATGCAACTACAAGCCATACAAGACAGGAAAAGGTCAGCCCGGCGAAACGGTTACCGTGGATGTTACCGTGGAACTTGACGGTGCCGTTTACCTTGAGGCTTATTGCTCCAATTCCTCCGGCACAGGTCGCGCGGCTACCGCCACGGCATATGCCGGTGATGTCCCCGCACTCCCTCACGGTCCGCGAAACCTTACTCTGGTAGAGGATACTGAGAAGTGGGGCCGCACCTATCTGTCGTGGGATGCCCCTGAAACCGATGTCAACGAAAAACCGATAAAACCCGAGGATGTGGTGTATTGGATTGTGGACAATGACCTCAGCCAGCGTTACACCGATTTCCCCGGCACATCGCTGATTCACGACAAGGGGGATCTCTCCGCGATGCAGGCTTTCGAGTCGATCATGGGATTGGCAGGAACCAGGATTGACGGCAGCTACCAGTACAACTGGAACGAGCCGGCCTCCACGCCGCTGCAATCCATCGGCCGCCCCTACGACATACCTTTCCGCGACGCCATCACAAGTTCCGGATTCAAGTACAACTGGATCATGAACGCCAGTCCGAGCTATGGACATTGGCACCTGTGGAACGGCATCTCTACCGACAAATACACCATCATGCCCTTTGAGAACGACGGTGGTATGGTTGTGTTCCAGGCAGAATGCGATGATGCCATCAGCGAACTCCGCAGCGGAAAAATCAATCTCGGTAATGCCGCCCATCCCTCTCTGTTCTTCCAGCTCTATCGCCGCCATGTGGTGCCCGATCTCTGCGGAGTGGTGATTGTCGATGCCGAGACACTCGAAGGAACGCTCGTTTACACCACTACCGACGGCGCTTCAGAAGATGAAGAGGAGGGTTGGTATACAATCCAGGTTCCTCTCGATGATTATAAAGGCAAGGTAGTCCAGGTCGGCATCATGTCCTCGTGCAAGACAAAAGGCACTTATATGGCTTTCGACAATTTTGAAATCCGGAACTGCCTTGACGAAGACCTCGGCATCACCGAATTCTCGACTCCATATCAGCTCCTTCCCGGCCGTGAGACATCATTCGGTGTCAAGCTGCGCAACTGGGGTGTCAACAATACCGGCGAATACTCCGTATCGTTGTACCGCAACGACAATGTAGTGGAGACCCGCAAGTTCGACTCGCTTGAGAGCGGTGCGGTCCAGACCATTATTTTCAGCGAGACTCCGTCGCCGCTCTATGAGAACCTGAACGAGTACTGCGTGAAGGTTGACTATGACAGGGATCTCGACATGTCGAACAACATCTCAAAGGCAATCACCGTGCCTCTTGTTCAATTTGAGTATCCGGTGCCGACAGGTCTTACCGGTGAGGAAAACGGGAATGACGTAAACCTCTCATGGGTGGAACCGGACCTTTTCCCTTCAGGATCCATCACCGAGGGATTTGACACTTACGACGGCTTCATAATCGACAACATCGGCAACTGGACCGTGGTCGATGCCGACAAGAACGACACATATTACATCGAAAACCCCGACGGCGAGAATTATCCTTATTACGGCAAACCCCAGGCATGGCAGGTATTCAACAATTCATACTTCCCCTATGAAGTAATCGCACCCCACTCCGGGTCGCAGTTCATCATCAGCTTCACAAGTATGAAGGATAATGACGACTGGCTCATCTCGCCCCGTCTGTCGGGCAATACGCAGAAGATACGTTTCTATGCCCGCAGTCTCGACCAGGATGACCGCGACTCTTTCGAAGTGCTTTATTCCACAAGCGATACCGACATAGAGTCGTTCATCAGTGTGGACCGCCGCAACAGTATCAACGCGTTCTGGACACCCTATGAATTCACTCTTCCCGAAGGAGCCGAATTCTTCGCCATCCGTCATGTCGGAAGCTACGATGACAGTTTCGCGCTGATTATCGACGACATCACCTACGAGAGCGCCGGTTTCGACTATCTGACCCTTACAGGCTTCAATATCTACCGCGACGGCATCAAAGTCAATGGTGAGGCCCATACCGAATTTGAATTCACCGACAAGGATGCGGCTTCGGCCGACCACACCTACCACGTCTCTGCTGTATATGCCGAAGGTGAGTCAATGGCATCAGATCCCTACATGTTCGCCTCGTCGGGCCTCGACAGCGCCATTGCGGAATCAGACATACGGATCATCAGCCGCGAGGGTGAAATCACGGTGGTTGGCAGCGGTCAGACAGTTGAGGTGTTTGATGTGGCCGGAACGGAGATTGCCAGAGCCGAGGCCAATCCCGAATGCACATTCCGCATCGGAAAAGGCATATACCTCATCAAGGTCGGAACGCTGTGCGCGAAGGTAGTGGTCAGATAATGTGCAGCAACAGTTTAATCAATAAAACAGCGTGATATGAATTCTTTAAAATCTATGATGTTTACCGCCCTGTCGGCCGCAGTGATTCCTTCTGCGGCCATGGGCGCCAACAGCAGTTATCCGGTTCCCGAGAATGTCAGCGCAGTCAAAGCGGGAACAAATGTTACCGTTTCGTGGGATGCCCCGTTGGTAAGCCAACCCGATCCGACCGTGGAAGGTTTCGAGGACTATGCTCCATATGCCACCGAAGGGTTGGGTGAATGGACTCTTCTGGATCTGGACAAGGCCAATCACCAAGGCTACTATTCCGGCATAGATTTCTCACGGGATGACTGGGAGGAATACTACTACGGGATACATTACAATGAGCCCCACTCGTGGCAAGTCTACGGCGACCAGTATTTCACGAACCCATATGTGATTCCATATGAGGGTAAGAATGTGCTTTCTGCCTGGGCATGTTTCGGCGCGACCCCGGCTGACGACTGGGCCATCTCGCCCGAGCTGTCGGGCGAGGCGCAGACCGTAACCCTGCGTGCGAAATCGCTCGACAAGTCGAATTATGAGACATTCCATTTCTACTATTCGACCGGAGGCATGACTCCCGGGGATTTCGTTCTCGTCAAGACCGTATCGGATATAGGAGGTCAGTGGGAAGCATTCAGTTTCGACGTGCCCGAGGGCGCCAGGTATTTCGCTCTTCACTATGACGGCGACCTCTACGACGGCCACTATGGCGTGGCGGTTGACAATATACGCTACTATGCCGCCGGACAGGTGGCTCTGTCGCTGACAGGTTTCAATGTGTATCGCGACGGTGTCAAGGTGAATTCCGATGTTATAAACAATGTGTCGTTCACCGACATCGATGCTGCCGGAGAAGATCATGTGTATAATGTTACCGCTGTCTATACCGCCGGCGAATCTGACAAATCGGCCGATTTCCGATATGAATATGTGCCCGACTACGATTTGAATCTTGCGGTAGCCGGTTTCACTGCTCCCGAGGTTATCGTGGCAGGAAAGACAGCTCAGTTCACTGTGTCGGTCATAAACGATGGCCGCAGAGAGTCCGGTCAGTTCAGACTCGTGCTCGTTGAGAATGGCTCGGCTGTGGAATCTAAAGATGAGGAGTCGTTGAAGACGGGGGAGACCCGCGACATAGTGTTCGAAATCTGTCCCAATGCTTTCTACGCTGAAGAAAACATTTATTCGGCCGAGATTATCCTGGAGGGAGACGAACGTACCGACAACAACCGTACGGAAGATGTCACAGTCATGTTCACTACGGCCGCAGCCGGTGCCCCGGAGAATCTGGAGGGTAAGGCAGAGGGCAAGGATGTAATCCTTTCATGGGACGCGCCCCTTCTGTCGAACCCGGAACCGACTCTTGAGGATTTCGAAAGTTACGGTGCCTACGAGACCAGGGACCTCGGCGACTGGACTCTTATTGACCTTGATGGAAACCGTCACCAGTTCTATTACGACATCGACTTCGAAAACGATGTGGATGCCATGGACAAGTATATGACTCTCTACGATCTCGGACCCCACTCATGGATGACATATGGCGACCAGCTTTTCCAGGCTCCCCATATCGAACCTGTTTCGGGTGTCAATGTCCTGAGCGCATGGGTGAGCTTTGGCAGTGAGGCCGACGATTGGGCTATCTCGCCTGAACTGTCGGGCGAAAGCCAGACTGTCCGCTTCAAAGGCAAGGCCATCAATTCAGAGCGCAACGAGACATTCAGCATCTACTATTCAACAGGCAGCAAGGAACCGTCTGACTTCATACTCATCTCAACCGAAACCGGTATCGATGACACCTGGAGAGATTTCACATTCGATGTTCCCGATGGTGCCATGTACTTCGCATTCCACTATTGCGGTGACCTGTCGAAGAACTATGGTTTTGCCGTCGATGATATCGAGTATTTAGCCGCCGGCCAGATCAAACCGCAGCTGCTCGGATTCAATATCTACCGTGACGGCACGAAGCTGAATGACGCGCCGGTGAATGATGTCGCGTTCACCGATAAAGGCGCTGCCGATGAAAGTCACGAATATCATGCCACCGCCATGTTCAATATCGGCGAGTCCGCTCCGGCCGGACCATTTTCCTACACTGTTTTGTCGGCCGTAGAGGAAGTGGCAGCTCCCTGCACAGCCATCGCGGCTGTTGGAGGCGGCATATCTGTGACCGGCCTTCACGGCATTGTCGAGGTTTACAGTGCTGACGGAAGGCTGGTAGCTACCTCGACCGCCGACGGAATCATTCCTGTGACCAATGGTCTCTTTGTAGTTAAAGCAGGCGATGTCACAGCCAAGGTTATTGTAAGATAACGAGCTCCCTTGAATTACATGAGCGGATTAATTTTAACCACCGCTCGATAATACCGACAAGTCAAAAGGCTGCCACGGACGAATCCGATGGCAGCCTTTTTTCAGGTAGGGTACAGGATAATCTCTAAGTTTGTCTCAGCCGCCCGCAGAGTGTGTCCTGATTCAAACGCACTCCCGGTGTCGCGGCTGAATTCGAGGGGAGGTCACTTCTTGGTCTTTTCGTACTCTTTGTAGTACTGGTCGAGTATGTAGCGGATTGCCGTTCCGATCTTCAGATACGCCTCCTTGTTCAGATTGGCGAGAGAGGTGCGGACCGACCATTTAGGGCCGTCGAACCCGTCGCCGTTCAGAAGCACGATGGCGGTCTTGTCGGCAAGGCGGATCACGAAGTCGAGAGGCTGGTAATTCTTGTTGAGGTATTTCGCGAAGTCATCACCATAGATTTTCTTGGCCCATACCATGAGGTCGATCTCGCTGTAGTATCCGGCGCGGTTGGGGTCGGGGAGGAGCTTGAATCCGGTTGTGCTCCATAGATTCTCCAGACGCTCATGCACCATCGAGATCAGCTTGGGCTGGAGCTCGTCGCAATGCAGGTAGGCGAACGCGGCGAACAGGGCCATCTGAATCTGCTGGGGCGTGGACAGACCGGCGGTGTGGTTGAGGGCCACGAGTCGGCTGTCGGCCACGAGACGGTCTATGAATTTCAGTTTGTCGGCATCGAGGGTCATGCTCTCGTAGCGCTTGGCGAGCTGTCTCTTCTTCTCCTCGGGGAGGGCGGCGAGAAGGTCGTCATACACGTTCTTGTCCGAGCGGAGAGCCATCGTGGCCAGACGCCATCCGGTAGCACCGAAATATTTCGAGAATGAATAGAGACAGAGTGTGTTGTAGGGGAGCACATACATCAGCGAGCGGAAGCCCTTGATGAAGGTGCCGTACACGTCGTCGGTGATGACCATCAGGTTCGGGTTGTCTTTTTTGACGACATCCACAAGCTGGCCGAGCACGTCGGGTGCGAGGCATACGCTGGGTGGGTTCGACGGGTTGATCACGCAGACGGCCTTGATTGACTTGTCGCGCAGTTTGTCGATCTCCTCCTTGGGGTACTGCCATTCGTGGTATCCCTCATGGTCAACGCGGTTGGCGCTTATGTTCACCACCTGCAAGCCAAACTCCTCCAGATGCGGAATCTCCAGATAGGGTGTGAATGCCGGCACGAGCAGTGCTATCTTGTCGCCCCGGTTGAGCAGGAAATTCTGTTGCAGCGATTCGAAAGCGTAGCACATTCCGGCTGTGCTGCCCTCGGTCGCGAACAGGTCGTAGACGGTCTTGTCATCCTCGCCGCCCATGGCCTGGCACAGGTATTCGCGTATGATCTGCTCGGTGTATTTCAGGATTCGGGGAGGGGTGGGATAGTGGTCTCCCAATATGCCGTCTACGAGCTCGAACACGAGTTCGTCGGGGTCGGCCCCCATCTCTGTGGTCATATGTGTGTAGAAATGGTTGAGCACCTTCGCGCCGATTTCTTTCTTGCGGCTCGTGATATAGTCTACAAACCGGCGGGCCATGCCCTCCTGTTTGGGCGACTCCACGATTCCGATGGATTCGTCATACTTGAACCGGTCGGCCTCCTGCATGGCGAAGTCGCCGAGCAGGAAGAATGCCTTGCGCGGGTATGACAGTATCCAGTTCGGGTTGCCACGGCCGGCGTTAAGGAATGTTGCGGTGTTCAGCTTCGCGTCATTCTCAGCAAGGTCGATGAGCGTGCTTTTGATCTCGAAAGGACTCATTTTCTCCAGGGCCTTCTCATATTTTTCATTCTCAGGTGATTTCATAGCTATATGTTTTAATAATTAACGGATGGATTATTTATTGGGGAATGTGCGGCTTATGTCTAAACAAACAGGAGGACCATTGCGACGCCCATAAGTATGAGCAGTGTGTTTCCGATGGCATATGTCACTGTGTAGCCCATGGCCGGTACAGAACTTTGAAGCGATGATGTAATGGCGCCGAGCGCGGCGGTTGTGGTGCGGCTTCCGGCGCAGCACCCCAGATTGATGGCGGGGTGGAACTTGAACACTTTCGCGCCGAGGAACATTGAGATCATCAGCGGCAGCGTGGTTGCCACGATACCCATAACGAACAGCATCACACCTACTTCCTTGATGCCCGATACGAATGTCGGGCCGGCCTGTATGCCTATCACTGCAATAAACATGTTAAGACCGAGGTTGTTCATCAGCCAAAGCGACGAGTCGGGTATTATTCCCACCGACGGGCGCTTGGTGCGCAGCCAGCCGAAGAAGAGGCCGGCGATCAGAGCGCCGCCGCTGGTGGAGAGGCTCACGGGAATATTGCCGATATGGAGCGTGAGAGCGCCGACAATGGCTCCTATCACAATCGCGAGCGAAACGAACACAAGGTCGGTGGCGACTGTCGGGTGTTCCTCACATCCGATGGCCGGAGCGGCCACCTTCACCTCCTGGGGAAGACCTTCGATGGTGAGCATGTCACCCTGCATGAGTCTGGTCTGTGCGAGCACCGGAATCGATATTCCACCCTGGCGGGATATTGACTGTATCATCACGCCATACATGAAGGGCTTGGCACGAAGCTGGTCTACGGTAAGTCCGGCCGTCTTCTTCATGACCATGACCTTGGTTTTCTCCACGGGGAACGACATCAGTTTTGCATCGTCGATTTCAGGTCCGATCCAGCTTTCATCCTGGATTATGAATTCGTGACGGCCACTGAGAACTATCTCGTCTCCCTGTCTGACCATAAGGTCGGGCGTGGCGTCGCTGACATTTCCCTGCGCGTCTCTCAGACGCTCCACGAAGAGGCGGCGTCCGAGTCCTTTGAAATGCTCTTCGATCTGCGCCACGGTCTGCGGTGTCGCGAAATGCTCGGCCGTGACCTTGTATGCGCGGAACGCTATCGGTCGGTTGCCGTTGATGAAAGCCGGGTCGTCCGACACATCCGAATGGTTGAGCTGAGCCTCCAGCTCCTTGGTCTGCTGACGCACTTTCTTGAGGCCGCCGAGCAACGCCGGGCCGATGTTCCCGAGTATCCATGCCGAGCCGATTGTTCCGAACACGTAAGTCACGGCGTAGCATACGGGTATGAGGTCAACCCATGCCTTCTTCTCCTCGGCCGATATGCCGAGTGTGCCGATTGTGTCGACTCCGACGCCGATCACAGCCGATATGGTCTGCGCGCCGGAGAAGAGTCCGGTGGCGATGGCCGCGTTGTAATTCATGATTTTGGCGCAACCCCATGTCACGGCGAGGCAGAGACCGCAGACCACCACGGCAAATATCACCTGCTTTATGCCCTGGCCTTTGAGCGCGGATGCGAACTGCGGTCCGCACTTGTAGCCGATGGCGAACAGGAATATCAGGAAGAACAAAGATTTGAGAGGCGCGCCGATGGGGATGTCCATCTGTCCCACCAGTACGCCGACGAGAAGCACCGAGGTGACAGTTCCGAGCGAGAACGTCTTGTATTTGAGTTTCCCGATGAGAAATCCCAGTCCGATGGTCAGAAAGATCGGAATCGAGGGATAAGTGCGGAATGTGTCGAGTATCCAGGACATACGATATAGTTTTTAGTGTGTTTTCCGGGTCCGGGACCCTTGGTATTAAAAAACAGGTGAGTCCCCGTGGCGGGGATTCACCTTAATAACACGCATAAGCCGTTGTTGGTTGTCAGAATGGCTTGCGATATTTTTCCGGATTTTCGATTTCGTCGAGTATTGAGAGGTAGGAGGCGAAGCGGCTCTCGGATATCAGATGCTCCTCCACGGCCGGAACCACGGCGCATCCCGGCTCGCCGGTGTGTTTGCAGTTGCCGTACCGGCACCCTTCCGATGCCTTGAAAATCTCCGGGAAGTAGTGTGACACCTCGCTTGCCTCGAAGTCAATGGTGCCGAAACCGCGTATTCCCGGCACGTCGATAAGTTCGCCGCCACCCGGCAGCGATACCATCTCTGAGAAAGTCGTGGTGTGCATTCCCTGGTGATGTATGTCCGAGATTTTTCCAGTCTTCAGGTCCGCGCCCGGCACGAGAGCGTTTATCAGCGACGACTTGCCCACGCCGCTGTTCCCGGCGAGCAGGGTGACTTTCCCGGCGAGCAAGCCGCGGAGTTCATCGACACCGGCTCCGGTAGCGGCCGATACCTCGGCCACGCCATAGCCTATCGACGAATAGAGGTACTTCATTCCTTCTGCAAGTTCGCGGTCATCCTCGTCCCAGATGTCACTTTTGTTCATAATGAGCATGGCCGGGACATTGTAAGCCTCGGCCGTAGCGAGAAAACGGTCAATGAATGTTGTCGGCGTCGTGGGTTCGCGTAGGGATATGACGAGGGCGGCGAGGTCGAGGTTGGCCGCCAGGATGTGCGACTCTTTCGACAGGTTCGAGGCACGCCTGATTATGTAGTTGCGGCGCGGGTCGATGGCGGTGATGTAGTCGGCGTCGTCGGCGGCTTTCGTTACGGTCACGAGATCACCCACGGCCACGGGGTTGGTGGTACGTATTCCCTTGATGCGGAAATTGCCCTTGACGCGGCAATTCACTTCCGTACCGTCGTCAAGCCTTACGATATAGCTGCTCCCCGTGTTTCGCGCCACGACCCCGTGGCGAGCTTCCCCTTCTGTCTTCTCTTTCTTCATCAGTTGTATGGTTAACCGAGAATTTTCTTGACACGCTCCACGGGAAGATTGGTGGCGTTGGCGATTGTCGCGGCATCAAGACCATTCGAGGCCATGGCGCGTACCAGTCTCTCCTCAGCCAAAGCCTCGCCTTCAGCTTTGCCCTGAGCCATCCCCTGGGCTTTACCCTGAGCCATGCCTTGAGCCATGCCTTGAGCCATGCCTTCGGCCATGCCTTGGGCCATACCTTGAGCCATACCCTGGGCCATACCCTGAGCTATCCCTTGGGCTAATCCTTCTCTTTCGGCATATTTCATTGTGCTGTAGTAATCGCGGGTGAATTTAAGATCACGTTCATAGCGACGACGGTCCTCCTGACTCAGGTTCTCCACCCTCGCGACTCTCTCCACACGCTTGAAAACCTCTTGTGCAAATGGCATCCTCTCCATATCCTTCAAATTTTTAAGAATGAATATCCATCTTTCGAAATCAGTCGTACAGTCTGCCGGGTTCCCGATTGTGAAATTCGGCAACTGTATGTATATTAAACGCATGCTTTCGCTGAATGTTTCATTGGTCTCAGTGTCCTGAAGCATTGCGTCTACTCTTACACGTGTATCATTCGGGTCAATCCTGAACATGGTCAATGCAATGAAATACACTGGCATGAAATTATACTCCCAGTCCCCTTGCTTGCCTTGTTCTGTTATAGCACGCGAGACATAGAATATTGACCTCTCCTTGAAGTGGCTCTGAGGTCTTTGCTGCATCTCCACTATGAAGCGGTGTCCGGACTGTGTCTTGCATTGCAGGTCATAGAATATGTTTCGCTCGTCGGGCGACTCCATATTCATTTCCTTGTCTATGTAAGTCAGGCTTACTATCGGATCCTCGCCGTCGGTGTCAAGGATAGCGTTGAGAAAACCTATCAGGATGTCCTCTGAACTCTCTCTGCCGAAAAGAATCTTGAATCCGGTATCGCAAAGAGGGTCTATGTAAGTGCCTTCTGTCTTATGTGTCCGTGTCATGTAACCGATTTTTTGCAAATATAGCGAAATAATTCACATTTTGCAAATCAAATTGTGGGATAATCTGCTGAAACCATGAGCAGATGGTCATGATTTTAAGTCAATGAATAAATCTGTTGTTTTATTCACTATTGATTGCATATGTGGATGATTTGTTGTAACTTTGCCGGGGTGGGGGATTACAAGTAGATAAACAAAAATGAAAAGATGATATGCGGAAGATTTGGAATTGGACGTGGAAGTGGATGGTGATGGGTGCCGTGGCTGCGGTGCTGGTGTCGGTGGCGGCCTCGTGCCGGCATGACGAGCCGAAAGACCGTTACCTGGATGTGCAGAAGCAATTTGAACCGGAGTCGGTGGTGATTCCCTGGGGCTATATGACCCCGGAGGAGCGGCGTAAGTATCCGCGTGAGCAGTTTGTAGTGCGGTTCGCTGCGGAGATGCCGGAACAGGATGTGTTCGGACCGGTCGATATCGATGCCTCGGCAATCGACTTCAACAAGTCCACGTTGCTTTTGGTCTATAATCTTATTCCCGGCTATATCCGGAAGGTGCGTTACGGATGGAGATATGAGACTGCCGAAGATATTTATGCGTTCTATGCCGTATATGACATTTCCGATTACGATGAGAACGGCGAATATGACGATAATATGTTTACATATTACCGCACCGCTGTGCTTGTCGACAAGATTCCGGCCGATGCAAAGGTCGGATTCAGCCTGTCGTACAATCCGGTGCAGAGGTATGAACCGGCGCCTTGACACATAATTTTCGCAGTTTTTACGGTTTCGGTTTTGCAGACGTGCGGATTTTAGCTAATTTTGTAGAGAATTTCGCGGGTACGCTGTTCCGGAAACGGTACCGCAGCAGTTTTTACGGCATGACAGCCGTGGCTCTTGCTGCCGGTGACCGTGCCTGAAGAAAGATTGCTCCCGTCAATCATAAAGAGTTATGATAAACCGCATATTGATACGTATCAAGGTCATACAGATTCTGTATTCCTTCCTTTTAGTAGAAAAACAATTCACTCTCGAAAGCAATCCGACCGCTCCGACCAAGGAGAAGCGGTTCGCTTACGCGTTGTATCTCGACATGCTCGTGCTGCTCATAAAGCTGTCCGAGACTGTGGAGCGACGCGCCAATGACTACCCGTTAGCTTCAACGCGGTTTATCTCGCGTCTGCTTATCGACGACACGATCAAGTCTCTTCTGAAGAAATACCGTACCGAGCCGTTCCCCTATGCGAGCCTCGTCGACTCGCTGGCCGAGAAAATCAAGGAATCGGCCATCTATAAGAAGTATCTGAAAGATTCGGGCAACGAGATCGGCTCGGGCGAGGAACATCTGTGGCAAGACCTCTTCAATCTTGTCATCATGACCGACCCCGAGGTGGGCGAGGTGACATCGCGCCGCACAAACTACACGCTCAAGGGCCTCGAACGTATGCACGACATGATGAACCGCACGTTCGTCAACTTCCTCGCATCGCAGGACAACATCGCCGAGGTCGAGCAGGCTCTCTCGCGCAGCCTCGACAAGGCCCGCGAACTCTACTTCCGTCTTCTCTACCTGCCTGTTGAGCTCACCGACCTTCAGGACCGCATTATCGACGAGAACCGTCACAAGTTCCTCAAGAGCGAGGAGGACATCAATCCGGATCTCCGCTTTGTGGAGAACCGTGTGGTAGAGGCTCTGCGCACCAACGAGACAATCGAGACTTATGTTTCGAAGAACAAGATTGCATGGAGCACCGACGAGCCGGTCATGCTCCGCAACCTTCTGAAGGCCATAACCGGTTCGGAGATTTATGCCGACTACATGGCTCTGCCCGAAGCGACACTGCACGACGACAGCGAACTCTGGCGCAATCTCTTCAAGAAAGTGATACTCGACAACACCGACTTCCTTGAGACTCTCGAGGAAAAATCAGTGTTCTGGAACGATGACCTTGAAACAATCGCCACATTCGTGCTCAAATCATTCCGCCGTGTGGAAGAGGGAGACAACACCGGTGCGGTGCTTGAGAAATTCAAGGATGACGAGGACGCCCGTTTCGGCTCCGAACTTCTCCGCTACCTCTACAAGAACAAGGAGACATACCGCCGCTACATCGACGACGCCGTTGCCGGCAGCAACTGGGACAGCGAGCGTCTGGCGTTCATGGATATCGTGATACTTGAGGCGGCACTCGCCGAGATCATGAACTTCCCGAAGATCCCGCTGTCGGTGAGTGTGAATGAGTATATCGAGCTTGCCAAGTCGTACTCCTCAGCCCGGAGCGGTGCGTTCGTGCACGGAATTCTCGGCACGGTCGTGGCACGCCTCCAGAAAGAGGGCCAGCTCGCAAAGAAATAAATTAAAACCTAAATAAATATGACACTAAGTTCAGTTTTACTCCAGGCGTCGCAGAGCGGCCTTTCGAGTATGCTCATGATTGTGGCGATGATCGCCATCTTCTATTTCGTGATGATCCGCCCCCAGTCGAAAAAGCAGAAGGAACTCAAGCGCCAGCGCGAGGCCATGCAGAAGGGTGACCGCGTTGTAACAGCCGGAGGTATCCATGGCAAGATCCGCAACATCGACGAGGCTACAATCATGGTCGAGGTTGCCCCCGGTGTCGAGCTCAAACTCGACAAGGCTTCGGTTTACCCCGTGATCGAGGCTGCCCCCAAGGATAAGAAATAACCGCCCCTTTGCAGCGATGGGCAAAAGATTGGATAACATCAGGTCACAGTGGCTCCGGATAAGAACTTCGGCGCAGTTCCACAATGCCCTGATGTTTCTTATTTTTGTCGCAATCGCGGCTGTGTTCTGGTTCATCATCGCCCTCAACGACAGCATTACCGAGACCTTCCGCGTGAGGCTCATAATCCAGAATGTCCCCGACTCGGTGACGTTCATCACCGATCCTCCGGCCGACATCCATGTGACCGTGCGCGACAAGGGTACCAACATACTCCGCAGCGGCGTGATAAAGCATCCCACGGTCTCGGTCAATTTCCAAGATTATGCCCGCGACGGAATATTCCGCATGACCCAGGCCGACCTTTCGTCGGAGCTTAAGTCAGACCTGGGAGGGGCCGCCACCATAACAGCCGCCTCGCTCGATTCGCTGCGCATATATTACTCCGTAGCTCCGGGCAAGCGTGTGCCGGTCATCGTGCAGAGCGAAGTGTCGGCGGCCTCCGGTTACATCATACCGGGCCGTGTCGTTCCTCTCACGCGCCAGGTCAAGATCTACTCCTGGAAGGATGAGGTCGATACCGTACACGCGGTGCGCACCCAGATGCTCGTCCGCAGTGACCTGTCGCAGACTTCGGTTTTCGATGTCAAGCTCGTGCCGATACCTCATGTAAGGATTGTACCCTCGCAGATTCAGGTACGCGTGCCGGTCGAGCCGCTGGTCCACAAGGAGGCGTTTGTAAACGTCGAGGTCGAGAACCTGCCGCAGGGGGAGAGCCTGCTTCTGTTCCCGGGCAAGGTGCCGGTGTCGTTCTACGTGCCGATGAGCCACTTCAACGACGAGTCTTTCCCGATGCACGTCGTGGCCGATTTCAACGAGACACGCACCACCTCCGGATCGCGTATCTCCGTGCGGGTGCGCGACCATGCCGATGTCCTCGTAAATGTCGAACTCAAAACCGACAGCGTGGAATACACGCTCGTCAAGCATTGATGCCGATGACTGTCGTGGGAATAACCGGTGGAATCGGAGCGGGCAAGAGCGTGGTGTCGCGTGTGCTTCGCTGCAAGCGGTTTGAGGTCTACGACTGCGACCTTGAGGCTCGTCGGCTCATGGACGCCTCGGTAGCTCTGAAGGAGGCGATTGCGGCCCGGCTCGGACGGGAATGTCTCTCCGCCGACGGAGAACTGAACCGCGCCGAGATTGCCCGTATAATCTTCGGCGATGAGTCGCACCGTCTATGGCTCAACTCGATGGTTCATGAGATGGTTCACCGGGATCTGGAGCGCAGATTGGAAGCGAATGGAGACGGAGTGCTCTTCATAGAGAGCGCCATCCTGCGCACAAGTCGCCTCGACAGTTTGTGCGGCCGTATCTGGCTGGTCGATGCTCCCGAGGAGGTGAGGCTCAGCCGGGCATGCGGTCGCGACTCTGCAGATGCCGCCCGAATCAGGGCGCGTATGGAGGCACAGAGGGATGAGTTCGGGGATTTCGGCGACTTACCGGTCGCCGTGATATACAACGACGGCATTGCCCCGTTGCTTCCTCAGATAGAAAATCAATTATCAAAAATATTAGAAAATGCTTAGAGAAATCATATCAATCACCGGCAAGCCGGGACTGTTCCGTCTCCTTTCACAGGCCAAGGGGGCGCTTATCGTTGAAGAACTCGGCACAGGGCGCCGTTTCCCCGCCCATGCGCGTGAGAAAGTCGTTTCGCTCGGCGACATTGCCATGTACACCGAGTCGGGCGACACCCCCCTCGGCGAGATTCTCGACAAGGTTTACGCCGCTCACGAAGGCAAGCCCATCGATGTCAAGGCTCTCGCTGCGCAGAAAGGCGCGTTGAAGGAGGAGTTCGGCAAGATTGTCGAGGACTTTGACCGTGACCGTGTACACGACGGCGATGTCAAGAAGCTCTTCACATGGTACAACCTTCTCATCGCAAATGGCTTCGACAAGTTTGCCGAAAAGGAGGAGGAAGAGGCTCCCGAGGCAGATGCTGCAGCCGAGTAAAAGCAGTTAACCGGAACGTATAAGCAAGAGGGAGGCGACCAATCACCTCCCTCTTTTCATATAATGATCAATTACTCTTTTCATATCACATTCACTTAATCGGTTGAAGTTATGAACATGCAATTTGAATTATCGGCTCCGGAGGTTCTGATGGCTACAAAGGCAAGAACAAAGGTCAGAGAGTCGAATATGGAGATGCTGCGCATCATCGCCATGACAATGATTGTGTCGGGTCACATATTTTTCCATGGGTTGCAGCATACAGTGCGTCCCACCGCATTTTATATGGGTGCCTCATCATTGTTCGTGTGTGGTGTGAATCTCTTTTTCCTGATTTCGGGATGGTTCGGTATGCGCTTCTCCATGCGCTCTCTTGTCAAGCTGATTGCGACCACATTTTTCTTTACAGCTGTGAATATCGGGGTTGCATTAGCTTGCGGAGTCAATCTGGAGTTGCAAACTTATCTTGATACGTTGTTTTTCCCGGTGAGCCGTGGTGATTACTGGTTCATAATGGTTTATATGTGTCTCCTTATCTTGGCTCCGCTCATCAACGCTGGCATTGAGCACTTGCCCGAAAGGGTATTCAGCAATATGTTGCTTTTGTTTACAGTCTTCAATTTATATAGTGGCTGGTATGGTAATAATTATGTGAATCAGAATGGATACACCATAATCCAGGCTGTGTGGCTCTATTGTGTTGCCCGGTGGCTTAGGGCTAATGGTCCGTTGTTTGACCGCTTGCCGAGAATCTGCTATCTTTGGGGATTTCTTCTGTTCTCAGTGTGCACATCAATCGCTATGATGGCTACTTTCAATTTTGGTTGGTATAGATATAATTCACCCTTTGTTGTTCTGGCATCGGTCTCGTTGTTTCTCTTTTTCACACGGCTCAAGTTTCAGAGCCGCAAGGTGAATTTTGTGGCCGGTGCGGCATTAGGGTGCTATATGGTGCAGGACGGAATTTTCGGGCATAGTTACCTGTACCAGCAGATTGAGGCCACATACCTTGGCATCATCAAGACCCATCCATATGTTCAGGCCATAGCCATCTGTGTGGCTCTTTTTGTGTGTCTGGTCGCAGCCTACTGGGTGGTATCCCTGCTGCTCACACCGGTTGCCAATGCTTTCGGCAGGGGTGTCTATTCTTTACTTGAGCGACTTAAGCGTTTGAGGGCGAAGTCAAGTATCGCGTCGTGACCTTCAGCCAGCTCGACGGGGTCGCAGTGTACCTCACATCCAGGCGACGGGTCGATTCCATCCTCGGTCGGTTGGTCGTTCGGGTCGTTGATGGGGGAGGCCGAGAAGCGTACCGACCAGCCGTTGGGCAGCTCGGAGCTGAAAGGCAGTCCGCCACCTCCGCCTGTCCGCGCACCGATTATCTCGACCTGCGGCAGCGTCTTCATCACGGCCACGAAGTCGTTTGCCGCCGAATAACAGCTGCGGTTGGTCAGCACCGCTATCGGGCCTGAGTAGCTGATGCGGTTGTCACCGCAAGGCTCGTAGGTGAACTTGAACGGCTCGGAAAAGTCATTGTGTCCCGGTCCGGTCTTGTGGCGTATGTAACCGCCGGTCACAGGCTTGTCGATGAAGCGCGATACCAGAGTGGGTACATTTGTCAGCAGACCGCCCCCGTTGTCGCGGATGTCGATTATCAGGCCGCGCGTCTTCTGTAGTATGGCCAGCACGTAGTCGAGGTTCGTCTCGCCTACGGGCGTTGAGAACGAAGGATAGTAGATGTATCCCACCGAATCGGGCATCATCACCGCATAGCGCATACCCGAGGTCGTGAGTCCTCCGAAGTTGAGGTAATATTCTTCGAGCGTGCGCTTGTCGAAGTCCTGCGGATAGTCGGTCCACCATTTCTTGTAGTAGCTCGTGTTGAACGACGATACAAGATTCACATGGCCGTCGCGGAGATTGTCGAGCAGGTCCGACATTATGAAGAACAGGTCAATCTGGGTTGTCTCGGGCGTGATCTTGGCGCGGTATTCCCGGCACAGCGCGTCCCAGTCTATGTCTTTCTCGGCAAAGAAACAGTAGCGCGAGCCGACCGTCTCGGCCAGCACGTCGAAATTAGCATACGCGTCATAGGGCTTTCTGCCATAGTCCGGCTGGTCCACACACGAGGCCACTGCCAGCGTGCATATCCCGGCCAAAGCCAGTCTGATAATCCGGTTCTTCTTCATAACAGATGCAAAGGTAACTAACTAATCATAAAAAAGCAAATCGCGCGGCGTAATTCGGTCTGTGATTTGGCCGGTTGAACTAATACACCTGCCACAGACGTTAAGTAAGTGAAACCAATGTTAAAATAAGCGACTATGAGATTGGACGGACGCCGCCGCAGCGGCAATGTTGAGGACAGACGCGGCATCTCGGGCCGCACCGTGGGTGTGGGCGGAGGAATACTCGGTGCCATAATCATCGGTATAATAACCCTGGTGTCGGGTGGCGACCTTGGCGACGTTGCCCGTAATGTCATGGGCAATCAGGCTAACCGGACCACCACCACGACATATGTCGAGACCGAGGAAGACAAGCAGCTTGCCGACTTCGTTTCGGTCATCCTCGCCGGCACCGAAGATGTATGGACCAAGATATTCCGCGAGGAGGGGTGGGGCGAGTATGAGCCGCCGAAGATGGTGCTTTTCCACGGCGCGGTGCAGTCGGGCTGCGGCAACGCGACCTCGCAGGTCGGCCCTTTCTATTGCTCTGCCGACAAGACTGTATATATCGACCTCGACTTCCTGAAGGATATGGAGACCGACATAGGTGGCGGCGGTGACTTCGCCTATGCCTATGTCATAGCACACGAGGTCGGGCATCATGTCCAGAACCTGCTCGGTGTCCTTCCGAAGGCTCATGAGCAGATGTCGCAGGTATCGGAGAGCGAGGCCAACCGAATAAGCGTACGCATAGAGCTTCAGGCTGACTATCTGGCCGGAGTGTGGGGGCATACCGACAACGAGATGTTCCGCTCGATAGAACCGGGCGACGTGGACGAGGCCCTCGACGTGGCCGCCAAGATCGGCGACGACTACCTCCAGAAAAAAGCCTATGGCCGCGAGATGCCCGAGTCGTTCAACCACGGCCGCTCCGAATGGCGCGTCCGCTGGCTCAACAAGGGCCTGACATCAGGCAACCCGACCGGCGGCGACACCTTCAGCGTCCCCTATAACGACCTGTAATGACGCACTGCCCGCGATTTACCGTGCCTGGCGCATAGCCGTATCTGAATGATTATCGGCCGTAGGGACGTATGACCCCGTGCGTGCGCCACCCTATGCAGCTCAAAACGACGGAAAAATCTCTTTTTTTTACAAAAAAATTTGGTAGACATTCGCGCAATTGTTAACTTTGGAAAAAGTTACGATGCGCGAATCATTTTTTTAGTGCCCGTAACCCACGAAAAGCAGTATAAACCCTTTATCTAATATATTGAGAACATGGAAGAAGAGATCAAGATCACGTGTCTTCATGACCGTCATGTAGATCTGGGCGCGCAGATGTCGCCCTTCGCGGGCTATGACATGCCCATTCAGTACAAAGGCATAGCCGACGAGCACAATGCAGTCCGTCAGGAAGTGGGCGTTTTCGACGTCAGCCACATGGGTGAGGTCCGCGTGAAAGGTCCCGAAGCAGAGAAATTCGTCAACCATATATTCGTAAACGACGTGACCGGTGCCCCCGACGGCCAGATTTTCTACGGCATGATGTGCCGCGAGGATGGCGGTACGGTAGATGACCTGCTCGTCTACAAGGTGAACGACAATGAGTTCTTCCTCGTGATCAACGCATCGAATATCGACAAGGACGTGGCATGGATCATGCAGAACTCCGAAGGCTTTGACGTTGAGATTGCCGACGAGAGCCTCTATTACGGCGAGGTTGCCGTTCAGGGTCCGAAGGCCGAGGAGACAATGATCAAGGTGCTCGGCATACCTGTCGAGGACATCCTGTTCTACAATTTCAAGACATTCCACATCGACGGCGAGGACGTGATTGTGAGCCGCACCGGTTACACCGGCGAGGATGGCTTCGAGGTTTACGGAAGCCACGACTTTACACGCCGCGTCTGGGACAAGCTGATGGACGCGGGCGTTCAGCCCTGCGGACTCGGTTGCCGCGACACACTCCGCTTCGAGGTAGGTCTTCCCCTCTACGGCGACGAGCTCACCGACGAGATTTCACCCATCGAGGCAAGCCTCAGCATGTTTGTCAAGCTTGACAAGCCTGAGTTTATCGGCAAGGAAGCGCTCGCCAAGCAGAAGGCCGAGGGCGTGAAGCGCCGCATCGTGGGTCTCGAACTCGAAGGCAACGCAATTCCCCGTCACGGTTATCCGGTAGAGGTGAATGGAGAGCAGATCGGCGAGGTCACAACCGGCTACCGTTCCATTTCCACAGGCAAGAGCGTGGCAATGGCCATGGTCAACAAGCCCTACGACAAACTCGGCACCGAGGTAGAGGTCCGCATCCGCAAGAAGACCTTCCCCGCCAAAGTGGTCAAAAAACGCTTCTACGACAAAAGCTACAAAAAATAGGTTTTAGGCCTTAGGCTTCAGGTTTTAGGCTTTAGGCTTCAGGTGTCAGACCTTGTCCTTAAGAACCTTAAGAACTTTAAAAACCTTAAGAACCTTAAAAACCTTACCCACCTTAAAATTTCAACCATATCATACCCAAAAAACAAAAACTTAACAACAACATACAACTATGGCAAATGTAATGGACGACCGCCGTTATGCGGAATCTCACGAATGGGTGAAAATCGAAGGCGACATCGCCACAATCGGTATCTCTGACTACGCACAGCACGCTCTGGGCGACATCGTATACGTTGACATGCCCGAAGTAGGCGACGAGATGACTGCCGGCGACGTATTCGGCGCAGTAGAGTCTGTAAAGGCTGCTTCTGACCTTATCTGCCCCGTATCGGGCGAGGTTGTCGAGATTAACGAGGCCCTCGAGGATGCCCCCGAGACTATCAACGCTGACGCGTTCGGTACATGGATTATCAAAGTGAAAGTTTCTGACGCAGCCGAGGCAGACGCTCTGCTCGACGCAGCTGCTTACGCTCAACTTTGCGAAAATGAGTAATCGCTATATTCCCCACACTCCCGAGGATGTAGCACGTATGCTGGAGCGCATCGGCGTGAAGAGCGTCGATGAGCTCTATGCTGACGTGCCTCAGGAGGTCATCTTCAAGGAGGAGTATGCTCTTCCCGAAGGTATGTCGGAGCTTGAGCTGCGCGAGTGGTTCAAGGCTCTCGGTGCGAAGAACCGCACTCTCACCGTGTTCGGCGGTCAGGGTGCTTACGACCACTACGCTCCTTCGGTGATTCCTCACCTCCTGGAGCGTTCGGAGTTCTATACTGCCTACACTCCCTACCAGCCTGAGATCTCGCAGGGTACTCTCCAGTATATCTTCGAGTACCAGTCGATGATCAGCGAGCTTACAGGTCTTGAGGCTACCAACGCCTCGATGTACGACGGCGCGACCGCTACCGCCGAGGCTGCCTTCATGATGGTGGCTTCCGCACGCAAGCGCAACTGTGTGCTCGTCTCGGCTACAATCGCGCCCCGTGTGCTCGATGTTGTCAAGACCTACACCAAGTTCCACGGCGTAGAGGTGCGCGAGATTCCGGAGCGCGATGGCGTGACTGATCTCGACGCTCTCCGCGAGATGGTCAAGGCCGGCGACGTGGCAGGTGTCATTCTCCCGCAGCCCAACAAGTATGGTATCGTCGAGGACTTCAGCGGTGTCGCCGATGCAGTCCACGCCGAGAAGGCCCTGCTGACTATCAACGCGGATCCCTCGGCTCTCGCCGTTCTCCGCTCGCCTGCAGAGTGGGGTGCCGACATCGCCTGTGGCGACGGCCAGACTCTTGGTATGCCGCTTCAGTTCGGTGGCCCGTACCTCGGCTTCATGTCCTGCTCGAAGGGGCAGCTCCGCAAGATGCCGGGCCGCGTGGTAGGTGCCACTACCGATGCTTCGGGCAAGCGTTGCTACGTCCTGACTCTCCAGGCACGCGAGCAGCACATCCGCCGCGAGAAGGCTACCAGCAACATCTGCTCCAACCAGAGCCTCATGGCGCTCTACGCCACAATCTATATCGCCCTCATGGGTGAGAACGGTCTCCGCGAGGTTAACCGCATGTCGGCCAACGGCGCACACTATCTTTGCAGCCGTCTCGTTGAGTCGGGCAAGTTCGAGCTCGCTTTCGACAAGCCCTTCCTCAAGGAGTTCACTCTCCGCACCAAGCTCGACATCAAGGCTGTGAACCGCAAGCTCGCCGAAAACGGCATAATGGGCGGCATAGACCTCGGTGACGGCCTCGTGGCTTTCGCAGTGACTGAGAAACGTACAAAAGAGGAGATTGACCGCCTCGTAACCTTAATGCTGGAGGACTGATAAGATGAAAAAATACGATAAACTGATTTTTGAGCTTTCCCGCCCCGGCAGAAAGGGTTATCAGCTTCCCGCCGACAAGTTCGGTACAGATGCCCTGGCCGCGCTTCCCGCCGACCTCATGCGTCAGAACGCTCCGGAGCTTCCGGAGGTCAGCGAGCTGGAGGTTGTGAGACATTATACCAATCTCTCGAACAAGAACTTCGGCGTTGACACAGGCTTCTATCCCCTGGGTAGCTGTACCATGAAGTACAACCCGAAAATCAACGAGGAAATCGCGGCGATGCCCGAGTTCGCGGCTCTCCACCCGCTTCAGGATGCCGGAACCGCACAGGGTGCTCTCGAACTTTACTATAATCTCCAGCAGGCTCTCGCCAACATCTCTGGTCTTGCCGAGTTCACGCTCAATCCCTACGCAGGTGCCCACGGTGAGCTGACCGGTCTGATGGTTATGCGTCAGTACCACATCTCTCGCGGCGACACCAAGCGCACAAAGGTGATTGTGCCCGACACTGCCCACGGAACCAACCCCGCGTCGGCCATGGTTGCCGGTCTGGAGGTTGTCGAGGTCAAGTCAAAGCCCAACGGATCTATCGACGTTGAGGATCTCAAGCCTCTGCTCGACGACACTGTTGCCGGTATCATGATGACCAACCCCAACACTGTCGGCATGTTCGAGACCGAGATTCTTGAGATTGCCGATCTCGTCCACAAGGCCGGTGGTCTGCTCTACTACGACGGCGCGAACCTCAACCCGCTTCTTGGTAAGGTGCGCCCCGGCGATATGGGCTTCGACATCATGCACATCAACCTGCACAAGACCTTCTCGACACCCCACGGTGGCGGTGGTCCCGGTTCAGGCCCTGTCGGCGTTGCCGCTCATCTTGTGGAGTATCTTCCCAACCCGCGCGTGCGCAAGGGTGAGGATGGCCGCTTCTATGCCGATACCGATGAGAAGAGCCTCGGAAATGTCTCTACATTCTTCGGCAACTTCGGCGTGATGATGAAGGCATATGCCTACATCCTCTCGCTCGGTCGCGACAATATCCGCAACGTCGGCCCGATGGCTACGCTCAACGCCAACTATATCAAGGAGTCGCTCAAGGATCTCTACAAGCTCCCCATCGATGGTGTCTGCAAGCATGAGTTCGTGTTCGACGGTCTGGCTGACAAGTCAACAGGCGTGACAACGCTCAATGTCGCCAAGCGTCTGCTCGACTTCGGTTTCCACGCCCCGACCATCTACTTCCCCCTCCTTTTCCACGAGTCGATGATGATCGAGCCGACCGAGACCGAGAGCCTTGAGACACTCGACGAGTTCATCGAGGTGATGCGTCAGGTGGCCCGCGAGGCAGCCGAGAATCCCGACATGGTCAAGGCAGCTCCCGTCACCACCGAGATCTCTCATCCCGACGAGACCGGCGCAGCCAAGAACCCGATCCTCAGCTACCGCGCCCTCAAGGCCGAGTAACCGGAAATGGTTTTTGAAAACAGTCGCAAACCAAAATTTTGTAAGTACAGTTACGGCTTGATCCAGGCCGTTGCTTGATACAATAATCGTTAACCGATGAGAGTCTGGGAAGAATCTTTAAGCAAATATTCTTCTCAGGCTCTTACTCATAAAGATATTTGCCACTATCATGAAAAGTGACCTTATTATAATAGGCGCCGGCCCCGGCGGCTATGAGACCGCCCTTCTCGCCGCCGAACGCGGCAAGTCTGTTGTTCTTGTCAACGGCGGTCAGCTCGGAGGTACATGCCTCAACGCCGGTTGCATCCCCACAAAGTGCATGGTCAAGGATGCCGCCGTTGTCTCTACCTGCCGCAACTCCGACGAGTTTGGCGTGAAGGAAGTGAAATTCGAGATTGACTTCAACAAGGTGATCGCACGCCGCGAGGGTGTGGTGTCGCAGCTCCGCGAGGGAATTGCCGGACTCATGAAGAAGGCCGGAGTGACCGTTGTGGAGGGTATGGCCAGGTTCAAGGATGAATTTACCGTAACTGTAGGCGACGAGGAATACAACGCGGAGCATATCATCATCGCTACAGGATCGGAGTCGAAAGCGCTTCCGATTCCCGGAGCAGATGCCGAATATGTGCTCGACTCGACCGGAATACTCCGTCTGGAATACATCCCCGCCCAGCTCGTCATTGTCGGCGGCGGCGTGATTGGCCTGGAGTTCGCTTCGGTGTTCAACGCCTTCGGCTCGGAGGTTACTGTGATCGAGTTCATGAAGAACATCGCCCCGACCTTCGATTCCGACATTTCCAAGCGTCTCAAACAGGCCCTCTCCAAGCGTGGTGTCAAGATTCTAACCGGAGCTGCTGTCAAGAAGATTGAGCAGAACGCCGACTATCAGGTGGTGACCACCTACGACCTCAAGGGCAAAGAGGAGACCGTCGTTTCGTCAGACATCCTCATGGCAGTCGGCCGCAAACCCAACGTGGAGGGACTTAACCTTGAGGCAGCAGGTGTGACATACTCTCCCAAGGGAATACCCGTAGACGACAACATGTGTACCAACGTTGACCACATCTACGCCATCGGCGATGTCAACGCACGCCTCATGCTTGCACACGTGGCCTCGTTCCAGGGAGTACGCGCTCTCAACGCCATCGAAGGCCGTGCCGACGACATCCGCTTCGACGTTGTTCCGGCCGCACTCTTCACAGACCCCGAATGCGCCATGGTCGGCCTGACCGAAGAGCAGTGCAAGGAGAAAGGAATTGCAGTCAAGATAGGCAAGAGCTTCTTCCGCGCCAACGGCAAGGCGTTGGCCGGTGGAGAATCCGACGGACTCTGCAAGCTGATATTCAGTGCCGATACAGAGGAATTGCTCGGTGCCCACATCATGGGAGCCGAAGCCGCGCTGCTGGCGCAGCAATGCTGCGACTTCATCACCGCCCGCCGCACCGCCTGCGACATCCGTCAGACCATCTTCGGCCACCCGACCCTCTCCGAGGTAATCCTGGCCGCCGCCCACATCTGACCCGTCGGCAACCGACTCGGGTTAACCAGCCTCAGGTTAACCAGCCTCAGGGCAACCAGATGCCGTTGGCAATTAAATGCGGTTCAGTTGGCCGGCCACGCCGGCCAACTGAACCGTAGTCTTTATCTCGATTTATCCCGAGTAATCCCGATAAACCTCGAGCAATCGCGATAAATCTCGAGAAATCGCAATAAACCTTGAGCAATCCCGATAAATCCGGGCTACTCCCGACTGACTTCTCCCCGGTCCGTTATCTCAGGAAGGGGTTGCTTGCCTTTTCGCGGGCGATTGTCGTGGCGGGTCCGTGGCCCGGGTAGACCACTGTCTCGGGGGGCAAGGTCAACAGCTTGTCGCGTACTGCCGTCAGTAGTTGCTCCATGTCGCCGCCGGGCAGGTCGGTGCGGCCCACTGAGCCTGCGAAGAGTGAATCGCCGGCTATCACATAGCCACCTTCGCGGTCGTATAGCGCGACTCCGCCGGGGGAATGGCCCGGCACATGAAGCACCTCAAGCTCTCCTTCTCCAATCTTGATCTTTTCGCCGTCGGTCAGGTAACTGCTGATCGATACGTTGTCAACGCGTTCGGCGATTCCGAACTGCGCTGCCTGCTGTTGCAGCCGTGTTCCCAAGAACTCGTCGTCGCGGTGGGCGAGGACCGGCGCACCGAATGCCTCGGCCGCAAACTTGTCGCCAATCGCATGGTCTATGTGCAGGTGTGTGTTTATGACGTGTGTCACCGCCAGGCCGTTGCGCCTAACGAAGTCCACAAGAGCTTCCTCCTCCTCGCGGTCTATCATGCCCGGATCAATCACCGCACATTTCCGTGTCTTCTCGTCAACGACCACATATGTGTTTATGCCAAACAGGCTGAATCCAAACTTTACAACTTTCATAATAATATCAGGCTTTAGGTCTTAGGTTTTAGGCTTTAGGTCTTAGGTCTTAGGTTTTAGATTTTAGGCTTTAGGCTTTAGTGTTCAGATTTTAGGCTTTAGAGTTCAGACTTTATGACTGTTATGGCGGTTGCAGAGGTGGCAGGCCGGTATGGCGGGCTTGGCCCGCCGGGTGTGGCGCGACCACCGTCGCGCGTTTATATCCACTCTAACCCCTAAACTCTAAAACCTAAAACCTAATCCCTAAAACCCGGTATAGACAATCTTTTTCTCCTTGAAGAAGTCTTCATCAAACCAGTTGCTGACCTCCACAACTTCCGAACGCGTTCGCAGCGTTTTCAGTTCATCGCCGAGCTCACCCCCTTTGAGGGTTATGAGCCCGTTGGGCAGCGCGTTGCGCTGTTCTGCCGATATGTTCTTACGGCAGATCTTGAGCAGGTCGGCCTGCGGCATCACAGCGCGGCTCACCACAAAGTCGAATTTCTCCTTGCACTCCGCCACGTCGCCATGCTGGAATGTTACGTTGCCGAGGCCGCAGGCTTCGGCAACCTCTCGTGCCACGCGCACCTTCTTTCCGGTGCGGTCCACAAGATGAAAACTCACCTCCGGAAACATCGCCGCCAACGGTATGCCCGGAAAGCCTCCACCCGTGCCGAAGTCCATCACCCGCGAGCCGGGCGTGAACTTTATGAATTTGGCCAGAGCGAGCGAGTGTAGGATATGGTTCACCTCAAGGTTCTCGATATCCTTGCGCGATATGACGTTGATTTTCGAGTTCCATTCCGGGTATTCCCTCATCATGGTCTCGAACTGCCGGAGCTGCGTCTCGCTCAGCTCTGGAAAATATTTTCTGATATGTTCAATCATTTTTTTTGTTTCTATATCTCGATGTGCGACACCGGGTTATCAGTCTTGTTCTTTGGCGGCGCGGCTTCTGCGGTAGCCTATGGCAAACAGTCCGGCCGTGATGACAGCTATGCTGACAGGTTGCCAGATGTCGTCGATACCGTCAATATAACGCAGAATACGCACCACGGTCAGCACACAGCCGACCACTCCCATTGTATAACACATCCGTGTCGCCGCTTTGTTTGAAAGTCCCATGTCCATTAATAAATTTATCCTTTATTTACACGCGAAAAAGACGTTAATATTGTTTAATATATGTAGGGGAGCGGTTGAAAATGAAAAATTGTATTTAGCATAAAAAATGTTGTATTTCACATGAAAAAGTTAGTGCCATTTGTGGCGGTGTTCATTCTGCTCGCCACTCTCGCCATGGTCTGCAAGGGAAGTCTGTTCGGCCATAAGTTCGGCGTGCAGGAAAATTCCGCGCAGACTGTCACCGTTACCGGTGACGGAGTCGTGGTCAACACCACAGACCTGGCCGGAAATGTCTCGGGTTATGGCGGCCCTGTTCCGGTCGAGATTTACATCAGCGGCGGTCAGGTCGATTCTGTCCACACGTTGCCCAACAGTGAGTCGCCGCAGTTCTTCGGTAAGCTGGAAGCGGCGGGACTCACCCGCGCATGGAACGGTAAAACTCTCCCCGAAGCGCTGACCATGCAGGTCGATGCCGTGTCGGGCGCGACCTATTCCTCCAACGCCTACATCGCCAACGTGCGTGCCGGCCTGAATGCCGCCGTGGCCGACAGCAATGTGGCTGCCGCGTCAAGCGGATTCGGTTTCAGTTGGAAACTTGCTGTGGTGCTGCTGGTTGTCCTTGCGGCTTCGCTTCTGCCTCTGTTCATCCACAACAAGACATACCGAGTGGTGCAGCAGCTGGTCAACGTCGGGGTGCTCGGTTTCTGGGGCGGCACGTTTATCGACTACGCCATGATGATCAATTTCTTCAGCAACGGTGTGACATTCACTTTGGCCGCGATAATCACCATAGTGTTGCTGGTAGTCGGATTGCTTTTCCCGGTATTCGGCAAGAGCGGCCATTACTGTGCCTGGGTATGTCCGTTCGGCTCGCTTCAGGAACTTGCGGGACATCTCACCAAGAAAAAGTGGCACATCGGCAAGCGCACACTCAATGTCCTCGACACTTTCCGCCAGGTTCTGTGGGTGGTTCTCGTGGCGCTTCTCTATGCTGGAATCGGTGCCGGATGGATTGATTACGAGATATTTACCGGATTTATAGTTGAGAGCGCCTCATGGATTGTGCTTGCGGTCGGAGGTCTGTTTGTGGTTCTCTCGATATTCGTGACCCGTCCTTTCTGCCGATTCATGTGCCCGACCGGTTCTCTCCTCAAACAGCTCTGAGGCTCCCGCAATCTTAGTAAGCTCATATTCAGACGTGGGTCACCTCCCGGCTATTTACCCCAATCAAGATAATAATAAAATCATAATCATAATGAAATCAAGAAATTGGATAATCATCCTGCTCGCCGTCGCACTCGCAGTGGTATCTGTGCGTCTGGCGGTTGTTTCGGGCAGTTCACAAGACTCAGGCGATTCGGAGAAAGATGCAGTATCGGGTGCTACTTCCGCTGCCGGACAAGATGCCTTGGAGTGCATCATGACACGTACGAGCGTGCGCACATACGCAGACCGTGCCGTTCCCGACAGCCTTATCGAGACGGTGCTGCGTGCCGGAATGGCGGCTCCGACGGCTGCCAACAAACAGCCGTGGCACTTCTATGTAATTACCTCTCAGTCGGTAAAGGATTCTATAACCGAGGCATTCAAATATGCCAAGATGGTCAAGGAATCAGCATTCGACGTGGTGGTATGCGGTGACATGAGCCGCACTTTCGACGGCGACACCCCCGCACGCGGCAACTGGGTGCTCGACTGCTCGGCGGCTTCGGAGAATATGCTGCTCGCGGCCCATGCTCTTGGCCTCGGAGGGGTATGGTGTGGCGTATATCCTGAGAATGACCGTATAAAGGCATTGTCGGGCATCCTCAATCTCCCCGACAGCATAGAGCCGATGGCCATCCTCTCGTTCGGTTACCCCACGGCAGCCACCACCCCCAAAGATAAATGGGATCCCGCCAAAGTCACCTACGTGAAGTAGACGTGTCAGGTTTTAGGCGTTAGGTTTTAGGTGATGGGGGTGGGGCGGACCGGCTGAAACGGGTTTATTTTTCCGAAAAGGGGAAATAAATTTGTGAGGGCTGTTTAAAATTTGTACCTTTGCATGAGCAAATGGCACTCATGGACTATTTGTCCTCCGGATTACCACACCGGAAACCAAAACAGAAACCAAACATAATAGCAAGATATGGAAATAGAAGGAACAATCGTGTTCGACCTTCCGCTTCAGGAAGGTGTATCAAAGGCCGGAAAACCCTGGAAGAAAAAAGAATGGGTGCTTGAAACCCCCGGCATGTATCCCCGCAAGGTCAAATTCCACGTATTCGGCGACCGCGTTGACCAGATGAGATTCGAACTTGGCAAGAGCTATGTCTGCCAGTGCGACGTGGAAAGCCGCGAGTTCAATGGCCGCTGGTACACTGACGTGAGCGTATATTCCGCACGCGAGTCCGGAATGGAGACACCCCAGCAGGCTGCACCTGCTCAGAATCAGTCATTTGGCGCACCGGCAGGTGGCTTCGGCGCACAGACCGGCGGCTTCGGTGCTGCTCCGGCTCCCGCCGCTCCTGCAGATCCTTTCGCCGGCGGCGACAACAACACCGACGATCTCCCTTTCTAAATATTACCTGACTACATGGCAGTGTTGCAGAACTGTACATGCCAATGAATTTGTAGGGACGCACGGCTCGTGCGTCCTTATTTGTAGGTTTTACAGCGGCATCATGAATTGTACTCATGATGCCGCATTTGTTTATGTTATTCTTATAATTTAAAAGTGTATTATGTTGCCCTAATATGCAATATGTTGCACTAATTCGTGTGGATTTAACAATTTTTACACTAAAAATACGCAGTTTTGCTGATTTTTTTTGACAGGTAGTCGATTTTTTATTATTTTTGCGGTGTCTTACATACGAAATATGACATCTCAAAATACAAAAGGCGCCCCCAAGGCGTCAGAAATCGTTCAGCAGGTAGACTTGCTTGTCGAGACAAGTTGGGAAGTCTGCAACAAAGTAGGAGGAATCTACGCCGTGCTGTCCACGAAAGCCCGCGTTCTCTGCGAGCAGTTCGGCGACAAGCTGGCTTTTGTCGGTCCCGACATCTGGACCGCTGAGAATCCCTCCCCCTATTTCAAGGAGAGAAAGACGCTGTTCAAGTCTGCGGCGTCACGGATTCAGTTCCCCTGGGGCATCACGGTGCGCACAGGCCGCTGGAACATCCCCGGTTCTCCGCAGGTCATCCTTGTCAATCCGGGCGACACCCGCGCCCATCTTCCGGAAATTTATGGTGAAATGTGGGAACGCTTCGGCGTTGACTCGCTCCATGCTTATGGCGACTACGACGACTCGTGTGCGTTCTCTGTGGCTTCGGCTATCGTCATACAGCGTCTCGCAGAGTTCCTGAAGATAGACCCCTCGCGTGTGATGGCCCACTTCGACGAATGGACCACCGGCATGGGACTCCTCTATCTGAAGGCGCACTGCCCGAAGGCATCGAGCATCTTCACGACCCACGCAACCTGCATAGGCCGCAGCATCTGCGGAAACGGCAAACCCCTCTACGACCAGTTCCATCACTACGACGGCGACCAGATGGCGCGCGAGCTCAACATGGAGTCGAAGCACTCGCTTGAGAAGACCGCGGCCCACAACGCCGACTGCTTCACTACAGTCAGCAAGGTGACGGCAGCCGAATGCGCACAGCTTCTGCGCCGCCCGGTCGATGTTGTCACTCCCAACGGCTTCGAGCCTGACTTCGTGCCCAAGACGGTAAAGTACAACCGTGTCCGCAAGGAGGGTCGTGCACGTCTGCTCAAGATAGCCAAGGCCATGACCGGCCGCGACTGGTCCGACTCGGCGTTCCTCATAGCAACATCAGGCCGTCATGAGTACCGCAACAAGGGTCTCGACCTCTTCCTCGACACCGTGGCCGAGGTTGACCGCCGCATTCCCGCCGACAGCGAGGTGCTCGCTTTCATCCTCGTCCCGGGATGGGTTGACCGTCCCTCACCCTCGCTTGCAGCGGCCATCGAGAACGGTTCCGGCACCGTCGAGACCGACTATCTCACCCACCGTCTGCACAACGAGGACTCCGACGAGGTCTGCGTGCGCATCCGCCAGCTCAAGGCCGAGGGTGCCCTCGCCAACGCGAAGGTCATCTACGTGCCCTGTTACCTCGACGGCAACGACGGAATAGTAGGCATCTCATACTACGACCTCCTGCCGGCGTTCGACCTTACGCTCTTCCCCTCGTATTACGAGCCATGGGGATACACTCCCCTCGAAAGCGTGGCCTTCGGTGTGCCGACCGTCACCGACAACAAGGCCGGCTTCGGACAGTGGGTGCTCGACAACTTCGCCAACGGCATCGAGAACTGCGGAGTCAAGGTAGTGGAACGCAACGATTCCGACTATCTCCGCTCACGCGACGAGATTGCCGCCGCGACAGTGGCCTACTGCTCATCCGACCTCACAGCCCGTCTTCATGCCCGCAACATGGCTTTCCTCACATCGGCCAAGACCGACTGGAAATACTTCATGTCGCATTACGACAAGGCTTTCAAGATCGCCCTGCATCATAACAATCGATAATAATAAGAGTATTAACCTGTAAATTTAAATATTTATTTATGAAACTTCAAGTCAGCAACACCAATTGCCCCTCGTGGCGCAATATCACCGTGAGTGCGGAGATTCCCAAGGAGCTCAAACCCCTTGAGGAACTGTCAAAAAACCTCTGGTGGGTGTGGAACAGCAAAGGAAAACGTCTCTTCCGTGACCTTGACCATGACCTCTGGCGCAAGGTGGGTGAAAATCCCGTCATGCTCCTCCAGCAGCTCAGCTACGAGCGTTACCAGGAAATTCTCGCCGACAAGGCTCTGATGGATCAGATCGCCGAGACCTATGCCGAATTCAAGGAGTACATGAAAGTCCCCATGGACAACAAGATTCCTTCGGTGTCTTACTTCTCTATGGAGTACGGTCTCTGCAACTGTCTCAAGATATATTCAGGTGGTCTCGGCGTGCTCGCCGGCGACTACATCAAGCAGGCTTCTGACAGCCGCGTCAACATGACAGCTGTCGGCTTCCTCTACAAGTACGGCTATTTCTCGCAGTCGCTCTCCATCGACGGCCAGCAGATCGCCAACTACGAGTCGCAGAACTTCGACCAGCTCCCCATCGAGGCAGTCCTCGGCGAGGATGGACAGCCGATGATTCTTGAGGTGCCCTATCCCGGCCGCGTGGTTTACGCACACGTATGGCGCGTGAACGTGGGCCGCATGAAGCTCTATCTGCTCGACACCGACCTCGACCGCAACTCCCAGTGGGACCGCGAGATCACCCACAAGCTCTATGGCGGCGACTGGGAGAACCGCATCAAGCAGGAGTACCTGCTCGGCATCGGTGGTATCCTCATGCTCAACAAGCTCGGCATCAAGACCGATCTCTACCACTGCAACGAGGGTCACGCCGCGCTCCTCAACCTCCAGCGTCTCGTTGACTACGTGAACAACGACCACCTCCCCTTCAACGTGGCTCTTGAGATGGTACGCGCATCTTCGCTCTATACCGTTCACACTCCCGTGCCCGCCGGTCACGACTACTTCGAGGAGTCGCTCTTCGGCAAGTACATGGGCGAGTTCCCCGCAAAGCTCGGAATCTCTTGGTCTGACCTCATGAACATGGGCCGCGAGAACCCCGACACCAACGAACGCTTCTCGATGAGCGTGTTTGCCCTCAACACCTGCCAGGAGGCAAACGGTGTGAGCTGGCTCCACGGCGAGGTATCGAAGAAGATGTTCGCCGGCGTATGGAAAGGCTATTCACCCGAGGAGTCGCACGTAGGTTACGTGACCAACGGTGTTCACATGCCGACATGGGCTGCTTCCGAATGGAAAGATTTCTACGGCAAGCACCTCAACCCCGCGCTCTTCGACGACCAGAGCAATCCCTCCATGTGGGAGAACATCTTCGAGGTGCCCGATGAGGACATCTGGAACATGCGCATGACGATGAAGAACAAATTCATCAACTTCGTCAAGAAAGACTTCAAGGAGAAATGGCTCAAGAACCAGGGTGACCCGACAGAGGTCATGAAGATTGTCGACAAGATCAATCCCAACGCCCTCATCATCGGTTTCGCACGCCGCTTCGCCACTTACAAGCGCGCGCACCTTCTCTTCACCGACCTTGACCGTCTGGCCAAGATCGTCAACAACGAGAAGTATCCCGTTCAGTTCATCTTCTCGGGTAAGGCTCACCCCGCCGACGGCGCAGGCCAGGGTCTGATCAAGCGCATCACCGAAATCTCGAAGATGCCCCAGTTCTCGGGCAAGATTATCTTCCTTGAGGACTACAACATGATTGTCGCCAAGCGTCTTGTAACCGGCGTTGACATCTGGCTCAACACACCGACACGTCCTCTTGAGGCATCGGGTACATCGGGCGAGAAGGCCGAGATGAACGGCGTGCTCAACTTCTCTGTGCTCGACGGCTGGTGGTACGAGGGTTACCGTTTCGACGAGAAAGCCGGATGGGCTCTCACCGACAAGCGTACCTACACCGACCAGGCTCAGCAGGACAAGCTCGACGCAGCCACAATCTACTCTATGCTTGAGAACGAGATCATTCCCCTCTACTTTGACAAGAACTACAAGGGTTACTCAACCGAGTGGATCCAGTACATCAAGCGTTCGATCGGCCACATCGCTCCCATCTTCACGATGAAGCGTCAGCTCGACGACTACATCGACCGCTTCTATGAGCCCGAGGCAAAACGCTTCAACAAGCTCGCCAAGAACGACTTCAAGCTCGCCCGCGAGATTGTTTCCTGGAAAGAGGAGGTAGCCTCGAAGTGGGACAGCGTGGAGATTCTCTCAAGCGAGTTCCACGATGAGAGCGGCAACAACGGAGTGTGCCGTGCCGGCGACCGTTTCACCGCCAAGGCTGTCATCAACACCCGTGGTCTCGGCGACTCACTTGGCGTTGAGATTGTGATCTACAAAGACCAGGATGGCGAGAGCAAGTACTTCAAGCGTGAGGACCTCAAGGTTGTGAAGCGCGACGGCGAGATTCTGACCTTCGAACTCAAGGATCAGCTCCGTGAGGCCGGTATCTACCGCTTCGCATTCCGCATGTATCCCAAGAACGCTGAGCTTCCCCACCGTCAGGACTTCGCATACGTGCGCTGGTTCTGATAACCGCTGAAGCATCAACAATAAAACAGGGTTGGCCCCGCCGGGCCAACCCTGTTTGTTTACAGTGCGAACATTATCTGGAACTGCAGTCGGTTGTCGTGTGCGCTGCCGGCATTCCATGTCTTGCGGTAGCCGTAGTCATACTCAAGCCCGAGTTGGAAATAAGACGATATGTTGTAGAACACATTGGCAACCCCATAGAAGCCATACTTGTAGTTGTTCACATTTGTCTCCGGGTCTGCCTCATGCTCCGCATACGGCGCCACGTCCCACACCCGTGCCTGCGAACCCATGACGTTCACCTGCCACTTGTCGTTGATGTTATAAGTCACACCGGCGCTCCAGCCCATCATCGGGGTAGGGGTCATATGGCCCGGAGCGTCATCTTTCGGTACAAACGAAATCGGAAGTCCTGCAATGTCCTGTATGTAGGCTCCAATCCCCTTGCCATATGTAGCCTGAAGATAGAAAATCAGTGGCTCCACCGGGTTGATGTTGCCGCTGAGCGACAGACCCCAGCCCACCGAGGCACGGCGGCAGTCGGCAAGCATGTCCTTGTAGAGCATCGGGCGAACTATTCCCGACAGTCTTATACGGTTGAGCGCCGACTTGCCCCATTCCACATAGAGCGGTATGTCGGGCACTGACATGCTGTAGGCATCAGGGTCACACACGGTCTCGCCGGTTATGGTGCGTCCGCGCCATGTCTGGTAATCGCGTCCCCAGTATTGACCGGACGAGGAGTAATACGTCGGCATGTCAAGTGCCGCGCCGAAGCGGAAGCCCTTGAACGACGGTGATTCATAGCCGATTTCGTTGACCGTACCACCTACAAGTCCGCACGGTCCCTGCGGGTCGATGGTGGGAGGAACCACCGACTCGTCAACGAACAGGGAGTTCTTCAGACCTGCCGTCAGTCCACGCCAGGTGATGTATGCCTTGTTCAGTTCAATGGTCTTGTCGTTGCCGCTCGTGGCGAACTTTATGTAACCGGTAATCTGGTTTGCAGTGCCGCCGAATCCCACCACCTGGAGGTCAACGCTCGCATTGAGAGCATTGATGAAAAAGTCGGACTTGTGTCCTCTCATGGCAGGCACGGGAATCTGGCTCGGTATGAAGTTGATGCCGGCATCGGCCTGCTTGTACAGATTGTTGCCCAGATCGGTGCCGATGATCGGGTTGATCTGGGCACCGATGGTCATGACAAACTTGTTGTTGGCCGTGTGAATTGCGAAGTGGGGGACCGGTATCTCGTTGACATTCTTCGAGCGGTCTTTTTCAAGAATCTTGTAGACCGTCGTGTCCTGGCTCGTCTTGACAAACGAGACCTTGTTGCCCTGCGTGTCGGGCTGTTCCGGAATATCCTGGGCCGAGGCCGCAGTTACAGCCAACAGACCGGCTGTGGCGCAGAGTGCGTGGCGGTAGATGTGTGTCATGGTGAAAAGGAATTAAGTGTTTCGAGATTAGTCAATGCTGTGCCAAGTGGCGCAACCCATATACATTGAACCCCGAAATTCCGATAAGGTTCACACTCACTTAACATAAATCTTCAATGACATAACGGGCGTTCACCTATAAAAGTTGTGTGTTCCCCGATAATCGGGTTGCATATTCGGCATTAAAACTCTAATTTTGCAGTCAGGAAAGTCCCGGAGCGGTATCGCTGGCAACGATGGCCGCGCCGAATCTTCTTCAGGTTCAATCCAACAACAAGGCAACATGGCACAGAAGAATACCGTAATCTCAATCTGCAAGGGCATAGCCATCATTCTCATGGTGGCCGGACATGCCGAGCCTCCGACGCTCATATCCAATCTCATCTACATCTTCCATATGCCGCTCTTCTTCATAACGGCGGGATATTTCTTCAGCCGCAAGTATCTCGACGACCCCTGGTCGTTCTGTGCCAAGCGGTTCCGGGGGCTCTATCTACCATTCCTGAAGTGGAGCCTCCTTTTCCTTGTGCTCCATAATCTCTGGTTCGAGATCGGTCTGCTCAACGAGGAGTACGGCAACTGGACGGGCGGGGTGACTCATCCATATTCCCGGCATCAGTTTGTGCAGCGTCTCTTCATGATTGTCACCTCCATGAGCGGTTACGACGAATTCATGGCCGGTGCATTCTGGTTCTTCCGTGGCCTGCTGATTGCGAGCATCCTCTTTTTGGTTCTTTACAAGATTGTGGACTCACGCACACGGCTCTCGTCTGTGTGGAGCGTAGTGGTGGTATGTGCGGCCGCGCTTGCCTTCAACGCTTACCGCCTCGGCTTCGGGCTCCGTATCTCGACCATTCCCAACGGTGGACTCCGCGAGGTGTGGGGAATGTTCTTCTTCGGCATCGGCGTGCTTTACCGCCATTTCGAGCCGAGGATAGGGAGCCGCTGGTGGGTCGCGTTGCTATGCCTCTGCGTGATGTGTGTGGGAGCGTGGAACCACTGGTGCGGCATGAACAACAACGGACAGCTCCGCGATCTCGCCACGCTGCCCGTAACCGGAGTGGCCGGATTCCTCTTCACACGTCATGTGTCCGGACTGATCGACGCCGCCGGGGGAGTGGTGGCACGTCTTCTGACCTACATCGGCAACAACACGCTCTATGTCTTCGTCTTCCACATCATCTCATTCAAGGTGGTGAGCCTGCTTAAAATCTGGTGGTACGGCCTTGACCCGGCGCAGATAGGCTGCCACATGGTCATCCACTACAACAACCACGAAGATCTTTTCTGGGTGCTCTACACCGTAGCCGGCACCGCCATCCCGCTCCTCTGCCTATCCCTGTACCGCCGCCTTACCGCCCGCCGCAGTGCCACCCTCCAGCCCCGCTGAGTTTATGGTGTTGCAAAACCCTTAATCATGAATTATTTGAATGTGTATCCGAAGCTCACGTATGGAGAAATGGTCAGGACGCACATGTCTCGGTACCATGAGACAGCGGGGGTGATGCCGACGCGGAACATGAACCCTTTCGGCTTCTGGTAGCGGTAACCGAAGTCAAAGAAGGTCTTGAAGGAGAATGCAGTATGCGTGGTAGATTTGTATTTTTGTGATACCAGGGCACCCTCACGGTCATAATAGTAATATGTACCGCCCCCATGATAGGAGACAGCAATTCCCGGTGAGACTCCGAATCCGGCTTCGAAATAGCTGTGGCGTTTGCCGAATATACCGTTCACCGCGAAAGGTGCGCTGATTGTGTTATATCCTCCTCCATTATAAAGAGCCATTGCTATGTTCACATTCAAAGAGTACCCGATACCGGCGCGGAACCCCCATTTCGACCCTGGTCTGAACCGCTGGTCATAGTGGACTCCAATCAGATTTGACGCTCCGAACAGTTCCCCGTATATGTTACGGTAAACCGGTTTAATTTCCTGGTCAGCGGTAAGTTGTATATCGCTTCCATTACATTCCGTAGAACGGGGACATTCATCAGATGTCGTGCCCGTAGCCCATGCGGAAACAGCTACGCATAGGCAACCGAAGTATGACAGAATTCTTTTCATAGGGCTTTCCTTATTTGTAGTGAATGACGATGTCTATTCCCTCATTGCAGTCCATAGAGGAAAAACGCATACGGCTTCTTTCTCCGGGAACTGGGGGCGGTTGGCAATCAGCTTTATTTTATTGTCATTGTATTTTACCTTTATGGTGAGCCAGTCAAGCGTGGCTATCAGGGAGTCAGGTCGTGTTTGGGTCTGGTAATCATCGGGCACATATTCGAATCTGTCGGATGACTCTTCGCTTACGGTAAAGAACTGGATTGTGGATGTGCCGGAGACAGTGGTCTCGGTCATTTTATCCGAAAGGTTGACCTTATCAGGAAATCCACCATTGTCATAATCGCAAGCGCACATGGCAACCACGAGTATGACCGATGTCAGAAATAGTTTGAAGGGTTTTATGATTAAAAAGGTTTTAGTCACCCCGGTTTATATAATAAACCGCCTATGAGGTTTGTCCAATGATTTTATAAATAAAATCGCTTAGGTGAAAAGACATGCCTTGTTCAGCATTACATCTTGGAGACGATTCCCTTGCAAAATGGAAATCGTCCCCATAGCCAAACTCAGTTATACTTCACATAGATGCTTATGCCTTCATTTCCGTCCATCCAACCTACTATCAGCTCCTTGGACTCATTTTCAGCAGGTACCCTGTTTGTAATCAAGGTTACTTTGTTTTCATTTCTTTTTGCTTTGGCCGTGAGCCAATCGAGTGTTACGATTAGCGAATCCGGATCTTCTGTCTCCGATTCGAAGCTTGCGGCATTCCTATTGTTGTGCAAATCATCGATTTGCATAGGTCCGGAGATGTAAGAGGTGCCCGATACGGTCTTCTCTTGCGTTTTGCCCGAGAGTTTCACATTCTCAGGGAATCCTCCGTTGTCAAATCCACATGCGAACATTCCGATAGCAAGAATAATCGACGAAAGAATAAGATTGAAGTGTTTCATGTTTTATGGTTTTAATAAGTAAGCAAATGTAAGTATTTAACGTAATTTGTGTTAGTCGTATTGCTTGAACCGGTGTCAATTTCAGTATAAATACTGGTATAAATTACCTCGGTGATATTTTATAAAATATGTATTGAAGCAAGATGTTGTCTCCGGGTTAGCGTGCCATCAGTTTCTTTGCAGCGGTACACCGGTCGGTGTGTACCCGGAGCGTGTACAAACCCTTTTCTGTTATATTGAGGTCGGTCGCCATTAAGGAGGCTTCCGCCGAATTTACGCTTACTGAGCCAACACATCTGCCGTCGATGGAATATGCCTCAATGCATTCTATTGTTGATTCACCGGCATTGATTGCAAAACATGTGTTCAGGCTGATATGATTCGGGAAGGTTATACCATCTTTATCCGTAATGTCATAAATGTCAGAAGTTGACGGCTTGACGGCCTGGACTTTCTGTGCACCTTCTGATATTACCATTCTTGTAATTATGACACATTTTGAAACCGGGTTCTCAGTTTTGTAATTGCTGACACTTACTGCCGTGGAAGGATATAGATAAGTTTGGCTCAGATAAGAGTCATAAACGCCAAGATTGTGTTCTTTTCTCTTTGCAGGTGTTGCATCGTCATTGAAACCGATGATACCGCCTTGTCGGCCGCCGTGTACGAATAGCATCGGATCAGCATCTGCGTCATAGCTTGTGGTCATGCAGGCATATTCATATCCGTCAGCCGGAATGATCACACCATACGACGAGGAACATATGGGTTGCTTCCTCTGTTTTGTAGACTTTCCATTTATAGATATTGAGATATCGATAATATCTGACTTTGAATTGTCATCTGTCCTGGCTAAAACCATGTACATACCGGCCATCGGTGCGTCTAATTCAAGCGTGCTCATATTATATCCGTCTTCGTCAACTTCTGAAGCAGATGTCCAGTTGTATCTTTGGATTTCTTCTGAAGTAGCAGGCGTCAGGCCGACAATAGTCTTAAGGTCCAATGATGCTTCAAGAGTATCAGGATAAAGAATATGATCAACATTAGTAAGAGCTTGGGGGACACTGCCAATTACATAGTTCTTCAAACTTCCCATATACACCATGTCCACGATGTGGCCGTTACCACTCTCAGTCTCAATATGTATTCTGTCACCTTTATTTACAGTAATACGCTTGTAGTAAGTGTAGTTCAGATTCGCATTTGAGAAGACTGTCATGCTTGCTGGCCTGATTGCCTTAACAGAGATTGCAGGCTCCTCTTCTTTTGCATCTGCCGATATTCTGCCGTGGGCTGCATCTTCTACATATTGTTCAAATGCGGAACTGTCGAATCTTACCATCTCAGGGTCTTTTGATACCCTTATGTTCTCCACTTCCGGTATTTCGGGAGCGGTGGTAGAGATTGTGATTGTGTTCAGACCCGCATCAAGGCGAACTTTCTTGTTTTCGTCCATGCCAATGGTTTGCCAACCGTCATGGTCGGGTGTTATTGTCCCTGCAAGTTTATTGTTGGCGTAGACTCTGAAACTTGTGAAATCGTTGTCATTCAAGATTGATGCGCAAAGCCAGAAACCGATGTGGAATTCTCCTGCCGAGGAGGATTCTACGGTAAAGGTCTTGTAGTTTCTTGTTCCGTCGGAGAACATCCCCTTTTCCATCACGGTTGCAGATGTTTGGTAGATTTCAGACGCTACCGCCGAAAACGAGAAATAGATTGCGAGCAATAGGCTCGCAAAGATTCTGAGCTGTTTCATGTCGGTTGATTTTGTTGGTTAATTATTGTTCGAGAGGTCGATAACGGCCTCGTATTCGTTTCCGAATGATGTTGTGACTGTGATGTGGATTGGCGCATCGCCATATCCCACAAAGAATTTTGCTTCCTTTGAAGAATCGAATTCAACCGATGTCTCGATGCCGATAGCGGAATTCGAATACGTCAGAACACAGTTTCCCTCCGGAATCTTGAAAGAGACGGTGAGAAATCCATCACAGTATTCTCCATATAGCTGCTGATGCGACGGCATTCGCGGGCGAGATGTCGATGATTTTGGCGTAATCTTAAAAGGCACACTTTTTTTATTGACATCATATTTGTTGGTTGTTTGGCCTGAGATAGAATGTGAAAATCCTGTCAAGAATAACGTTGTGGCCAGTATCGTTACCCGTAAATTTAGAGTTGTTATCATATGTTGAAATTTATGTTGTTTTTGTGCTGCAAAGTTATAAATATAAGTGTTGAAGCGCAAATTTATTTATCCATCATCTTAAAATATAAAATACAGAAAGACAACACGTTGAGAGATGTAAAAATATTAATTATCCATCATGGATTTTATATTGTAAATTTAGGGGAATTTTATTGGGGATTCAAATATTATTTTTTCAGTTTTTTAGTCATGTTGTATCTTATATTTTGAAGTTTATGTGCGAATGATTATCTTTGCGGGAACTTAAATTTTTGCGACCTTGAAATATCTAATCATATACTTGTTGCTGACAGTAGCCATATGCGTGGGATGTCGTCGGTCTGAGATTTTCAAGACCCTTGAAGATGCCTCGCAGCTTCTGGTGGAGTATCCCGACTCGCTGAATAGAAAATCTAATCCAGATTCGGCGTTGGAAATATTATGCAGCATAGACCCCGATTTAATAGATGATGATAGGGCTAAGGCCACTTTGGGACTTCTTTTGACTGAGGCGATGTATAAGGGGGATTATGCCATACCGACTGATTCCAGTATTGATAGTTCTTACCAATACTTTTTACAAAACGGATCCCCGCTTAATAAACTGAAATCGGCCTTTTATTTAGGTGTTGTACGGCTTGACTTGGAACAAAAAGAATCTGCCATAATAGCGGCGCAAGAAGCTCATGAATTGGCGATGAGAATAAAAAATCCTTATTGGATTGCCAGGTCTTCACAACTGCTTGGAGATCTTTTCATGTCAACTTTCAATTCAAAACTTGCTATGGAGAGCTATAAGGAAACTGTTTATAATTTAAAGAAATGTGGAAGAATAAGAGATGCATATTTTGCAACTTGTGATATGGCCGCAGCGTTAGATGGTATGGGATTTCATAGGGAATCCCTATGTCTTCTTGATTCTGTGTGTAAGTTTGCGTTGAACTCTCCTGTAGACTCTCTATTGGCTTCATATTGTGTGGAGAGTATGATTGGAGTGCATGACCTTAATGGAGAAATACTAAAATCAGATTCATGTTTTAAAGAAATTGAAAAATATAAAGCATTTTCATCGTATAATACGGAACTATGTTTTCGCAGAGCAAGAGCGGCGATATTTAATAACCGTCTTGACGAAGCCAAACGCTACATTGACTCGATAGAGTATAAGGCTACCTGTGGACGTGATACGGCAATGGCGTTATGGTGCAAAGCTTCCCTGTTTGAGGTCCAAGGTGATTACAAGTCAGCTCTTGCAGCTACGGACAGTTCACTTGACTATCAGAACCGTATGATGAACGAGATAACTCTTCAATCTGTCGTGACGGCACAGCGCGACTATTACGACCGGCAGGCCGAGGCGGAACGCGCAAAAAAGGAGCGACTTGCTTGGATTCTTGCAATATCAGTGATCGCGGCTCTGATTATTCTCGGTGCCGGATGGTGGTTCTACAGGATGAGGGTGCGGATCAAGCAGCTTGAAATAAACCGGAAACAGCTCGAAATCGACAACGCTGCGCTTGAAATTCAAAATAAGAATCTCGAACTGGATAAGAACGCGAATGACATTATGCGCATGTCGTCGGCTCTCGACGACAAGATTGGAGAGAATCTGCATCTCTCGGAATCGCTTGAACAGAAAAAGTCGGAAATCACGGAGATTGCCAACCGCCTTAACGCCTCGCTTTCTGACATCGAGTCAATGAGAACCGAACTGACCGGCCGCGATGAGCGGATAGGGGAAATGTCAAAGCAGATAACCGATGCGGAGGAATGCCGTATGACTATGAAAACCACCATCAGCTCGCTCTTCCGTAGCCGTCTGGACTTCTTCAACAAAATCGCCGCTTCTTATGTGGAGAAGAAAGATACTCCCGCTATGAAAAAGGCTCTTGTATCAGATCTTGATAAAATGATGCGCGACATGGCGAAAAGTATGAAGTCGAGTGAGCTGGAGAAACTGGTCAATGTCTATATGGATAATATCATTGCCGACCTGCGCGAGAAGTGTGCTACCATGACTGAAGATGAGATACAGTTCACCGTGATGGTATACGCCGGATTCATGCCGAAATACATTTGTGAGGTCTGCGGGTTCAGTTACAAGTATTATTATACCAAACGTGAGCGCGTCGAGAAGAAAATCAAGGGAACTCTTGGCGACGATGACGGAAACAGATATATCGGACCCTTGAAAAAATAAAGTCTGCCGGAACTAAACGGCTTGCGACACGGGTTACAAGCCGCAGGCTTACCGTTCCCTTCTGAACATACCTTCTCTCTTCTGAACATTGTATGTCGCCGTTTGTTCTAACTTTGGAAGGTAGCCCGTAACTGGCCGCGTTCCTAACAATCAGTAGTAATAATCATAACAATTTAAATTCTTCAAAAACACTATGGAAGACAATAAGATCGTAAGAGAACCAATCATCAACGCATCTCTCCCCGAATTCAAAGTTCAGGCATACCACAACGGTGAGTTCCGCGAGGTGACAAACAAGGATATAGAGGGCAAATGGGCCATCTTCTTCTTCTATCCCGCTGACTTCACTTTCGTATGCCCGACCGAGCTTGAGGACCTTCAGTCGAAGTACGCCCAGCTCAAGGAGATGGGTGTGGAGGTGTACTCTGTCAGCACTGACTCACACTTCGTTCACAAGGCATGGCACGATACATCAGACCGTATCAAGAAAATCGAGTACCCAATGCTCGCTGACCCCACCGGCGTTCTCGCCCGCGCTTTCGGCGTGATGATCGAGGGTGACGGCATGGCATACCGTGGCACATTTGTCGTCAATCCCGAAGGTCTCATCAAGATTGCCGAGGTCAACGACAACAACATCGGACGTGACGCCGACGAGCTTGTCCGCAAGGTAGAGGCCGCTCTCTTCGTGGCAGGTCACCCCGGCGACGTTTGTCCCGCAAAATGGAAACAGGGTGCCGAGACTCTCAAACCGAGTATCGACCTCGTAGGTAAACTCTGATGCGCCTATGACTCTTGACAAATCTTTACTGGAGCAGGTGAAGCAGGTCTTCGCCTCTCTTAAAGACAACTATACCTTCCGTATCTCGTGCGATCCCGCTTCGGAGCTTGGCAAGGAGATGATCGGCTTCTTTACCGATTTCTCCACCACCTCACCGCGGATCGGCGTCGAGGTCGAGGAGGCGAACAGCGACAAGGCTGTCGCGTCGCTGGAAAAGGAGGGTGTGCCCACGGGCATATCCTTCCGTTGTATTCCGGGTGGACATGAGTTCACCTCCCTGTTGCTGGCGGTGCTCAACTCCGACGGCCAGGGACGTACTCTGCCTGATGAAGCGACACGCGAGCGTATCGCCCGTCTGAAGGGTGAGATCAGCCTCACTACCTACGTGTCGCTCGAATGTACGAACTGCCCCGACGTGGTGCAGGCTCTCAACCAGATGGCGCTTTTCAACAACAATGTAGCCTCCCAGACGGTCGATGGCAATCTTGCCACAGCCGAGGCCGAGGCTCTTGGCGTGAAGTCTGTGCCTACGGTCTATGCCAACGGCGAGGAAGTCTGGATTGGAAAAGGCTCCCTTGGTGAGATACTCGACAAGCTGGAGGAAAAGTTCGGCACAGAGCCGTCGGCATCGCCCGCTGAGGTCCGCAAGTACGACCTCGTGGTGATCGGCGGAGGTCCCGCCGGAGCATCGGCTGCCATCTATTCAGCCCGCAAGGGTCTGAAAGTTGCCGTGGTCGCACAGCGGGTCGGCGGTCAGGTCAAGGAGACTTCCGGCATTGACAATGTCATATCCGTGCTCCACACCACCGGCGACAAGCTCGCCTCCGACCTCCGTTCCCATATGCTCGACTATCCGGTCGATATCCTCGACTCGCGCACAGTGGAGCAGGTGGAACTTAAATCGGATGTCAAGACCGTGCGCCTGAAAGGTGGCGAGGCTCTTGAGGCTCCGCAGGTGATTATCGCGACGGGTGCCCGCTGGCGCCGTCTCGGAGTGCCGGGCGAGAATGATTACATCGGTCACGGTGTGGCGTTCTGCGTGCACTGCGACGGTCCCTTCTTCGCCGGCAAGGATGTCGCCGTGATCGGCGGCGGCAATTCCGGAGTAGAGGCTGCGATAGACCTGGCGAACATCTGCCGTCATGTGGATGTGTTCGAGTTTCTCGACACGCTCAAGGCCGACACCGTGCTTCAGGAGAAGCTGCGCTCTCTGCCGAATGTCGATGTGCATCTTTCGTCGGCCGTCACAAAGGTAGACGGCGACGGAAAGACAGTGACCGGCATAGATGTACTCGACCGCACCACCGAGAAGGAGAGTCACTACGACTTGTCGGGTGTGTTCGTCCAGATTGGACTGATGCCCAACAGCGAGGTGTTTGTTCCGCAGGTCGGAGCCAACGGCCGTGGCGAGATAGAGATTGATGCCTGCTGCCGCACGGATCTTCCCGGCGTCTACGCCGCCGGAGATGTCAGCACAGTGCCCTACAAGCAGATCATCATCGCCATGGGCGAGGGTGCCAAGGCTGCCCTGTCGGCCTTCGACGACCGCCTCCGCACCCTCTGAAAGACTGATTCCGACTAATCCCGACTAATCAGGATTAATCCCGACTAATCAGGATTAATCCCGATAAATCCCGATAAATCCCGATAAATCGGGATTAACCCCAAAAGAAGAGGGCTGGCCCGCAAGGGTCAGCCCTCTTTGTAGCTTTCCGACCGGAGTTTACTCCTCGGTCTGCGTCTCTGCATATTCCTTCAGGAGCTTCTCCTGAACGTCGCCGGGCACCAGCTCGTAGCTCGCGAACTTCATCGAGAAGCTGCTGCGTCCGCCGGTGATGGAGCTGAGCGAGGTCGAATAGCTCGACATCTCTTTCAGAGGCACCTTGGCGTTGAGTTTCTCGATACCGTTCTCCGACTCCATGCCCATGATGATGGCGCGGCGTCCCTGGAGGTCGCTCATCACGTCGCCCATGGTGTCGCCCGGAGTCAGCACCTCAACGTCATATACCGGTTCGAGAATCTTCGGACCTGCCTGACGGAAGGCCTCGGAGAAGGCGTTGCGGCCTGCCAGACGGAAAGAGATCTCGTTCGAGTCAACCGGGTGCATCTTGCCGTCGTAGATCATGACGCGCACGTCGCGTGCATATGAACCGGTGAGCGGACCCTGCTCCATGCGGTCCATGAGTCCCTTCACGATTGCCGGGATGAAGCGGGCGTCGATCGAGCCGCCGACGGTGCAGTCGTACACCACGAGCTTGCCGCCCCATTCCAGAGGGATCTCCTGTTTGTCGCGCACCTTGAGCTTGAACTCCTGGCTGCCGAACTTGTAGCCGTCAGGCTCGGGCATACCCTCGGTGTAAGGCTCCACGATCAGATGCACCTCGCCGAACTGTCCCGAACCACCCGACTGCTTCTTGTGACGGTAGTCGGCACGGGCGGCCTTGGTGATTGTCTCGCGGTAGGGTATGCGCATCTCCTCGAACTGGATGGGGAGCTTCTCGTTGTTCTCGATACGCCACTTGAGCGTGCGGAGATGGAACTCACCCTGACCCTTGACGAGAGTCTGTTTCAGTTCCTTGCTCTGCTCGATCACCCATGTCGGATCCTCCTCGTGCATACGTGTGAGGATGGCCGACAGCTTCTCGCCGTCGCTCTCGGTGACAGGACGGATGGCACGCACATATTTCGGTGCCGGATATTTGATGAAGTCGAACTGGTAGTCGCAGCCTTTCTCGTCGAGTGTGTTGCCGGTGCGCACATCTTTCAGCTTGACAGTGGCGCCTATGTCGCCGGCCTCAAGTGCGTCGATCGGGTTGCGGAGCTGGCCGCACACTGTGAATATCTGGGCAAGTCGCTCTTTACCGCCGCGGGTGGCGTTCTCAAGGTCGGCTCCGGCACGGAGCGTGCCGCTCATAACCTTGAAGTAGCTGACCTCGCCGATGTGCGGCTCTACCGATGTCTTGAAGAAGAATACCGAAACGGGACCGTTGGCATCGGGTTTCACCTCGACGCCGGCTGTATTGACCGGTGCGGGCATATCGCTCACGAAGGGGCAGACGTTGCCGAGGAATTCCATCAGACGGCGCACTGCCATGTCTTTCGCAGCCGAGAGGAGTACAACCGGGTAGATCGAGCGGTCAACGAGTCCCTTGCGGATACCCTCGCGCATCTCGTCCTCGGTCAGGCTGCCCTGCTCGAAGAATTTCTCCATCAGCGTCTCGTCGTTCTCGGCGGCAGCCTCAACGAGAATCTGGTTGAGCTCGCGGGCCTTCTCCATCTGGTCTTCCGGAATGTCGGAGATGGTCGGCACGCCGCCTTCGGGACCCCACTCGTACTTCTTCATCAGAAGAACGTCGATCATCGAGTGGAAATTCGGACCCGATTCGAGAGGATACTGTATCTGTACAACACGCGGACCGAATGCCTCGCGGAGCTGTTCGAGCACATTGTCGTAGTCTGCCTTCTCGGCGTCCATCTGGTTGATGCCGAAGATGACAGGTTTCTTGAGAGCCGCTGTGGTGCGGAATATGTTCTGTGTGCCGACCTCAACGCCATACTGTGCGTCAACCAGGATAAGACCCATGTCGCACACGCCGAGGGCCGTGTATGCGTTGCCCACGAAGTCGTCCGCTCCCGGGCAGTCTATGATATTGAGCTTCTTGTTGTTGAACTCCGCATTGAAAACCGTTGAGAATACCGAGTAGCCATACTCCTTCTCAACGGGGAAATAGTCGGATACGGTGTTTCCTGCGTCAACCGTTCCGCGACGTTTTATAACTCCACACTCGTAAATCATTGATTCGGCGAGTGTGGTTTTCCCGGAGCCCTTGGATCCAAGCAGGGCAATGTTCTTGATTTCATTGGTTTTGTAAATCTTCATAGGATATAAGATTTTAAGATTTAACTGGCTTTTTTCGGTAGAACGAGGGTGTTTTCCGGTAACACGGAGGAGCTTTTCCACAGTATCACGAGGGTGTTTTCCCTTTTTCCGTCCGCAATTTAATAAAAAAAGTGGTAATATCCATTGTTTATTTTTATGTTGTGTAACATATTTAGACATTTTTATTATCTTTGCAAGAAATTTGTTAACAGTTCATAGCAAGAATCATGAGTGGAGTATATGTTCATGTGCCTTTTTGTCGGCGTCGTTGCATTTATTGTGACTTTTATTCGGTCGGAGAGCGTCTTGCCCCCTGGTCTGACTACGTGTCGGCGTTGCTTGGGGAGGCTCGTGTACGGGTGCCGCAGATGGTGGTAGCTCCGACCACCTTATATATAGGTGGAGGAACCCCGTCGCTTATCCCTGCCGATGAGTTCGCGCGGCTGTCGAAGGGCCTTTCGGCTCTGACCGGAGAGGTGGGGGAGTTCACGATAGAGGTCAACCCTGACGATGTCACCGAAGATATGGCGCGTCTATGGCGCGGTTGCGGCGTGAACCGGCTCAGCATGGGAGTGCAGTCACTCGATGACGGGGAACTGCGCGCTATATGTCGCCGTCACGATGCGGCGCAGGCCCGAAAGGCATACGAGATACTCCGCCGCCACTTCGGCAACATAAGCCTTGACCTGATGTTCGGTTTGCCGGGACAGACGGTCGAGTCCTTCCGGCGGTCGGTCGGGGGAGTGGTCTCCATGAATCCTGAGCACATCTCTGCTTACTCACTGATGTATGAGGAACGCACCGCATTGACCCGTATGCGCGACAGCGGAATGATTGCCGAGGCCGCCGAGGAGGACTCGCAGACCATGTTTATGGAACTCAGCGAGGCTCTCTCTCTGGCCGGCTACGAGCAATATGAGATTTCAAACTACTCGAAACCTGGCTACCGGTCGCAGCACAACAGCAGCTACTGGCGAGGCGAGGAATACGTCGGTCTCGGGGCAGCGGCCCATTCATACGACGGTGCCCGTCTACGCAAGGCGAACCATCCGGACTATAAGGCATACATAGACTATTGGCTCGCAAAGAAAGGAGAATGCCCGGCCGAGACCGAGACCCTCAGCGACGACGAACTTCGCGAGGAGATGATAATGACGCGCCTGCGCACGCGCGAGGGGCTTCCCCTCGCCGACTTCACCGCCCGCTTCGGCGAATCCGCCACGCGCCGCCTACTCGCCGCCGCCCGCCCCTGGCTCACCGCCCGCCACCTCACCCTCACGCCCGCCCACCTGACCCTCACCCAAACCGGCATAATGATCTCCGACGAAATAATCCTCTCCCTCTTCTAACCCCACGCTCCCCCCTAAAGTCCTTAATCACCTTAATCATCTTAATCCCCTTAATCCCCTTAATCCCCTTAATCACATTAATCACATTAAAAACCTTAACCACCTTACCCCCCTCCGCCGCCTTCTTCAAAAGTTAACAAAAGTTAATAACTACCCAATTAGTTGCCAAACTAAATAATTAGTTATAAATTTGCCCACATCAACTAAAATATTAGTTGCTTCTACCCAACCCATTCTCTTTCACAACTAATTGAGGAAAATATGAAACATCCCACCAAGCGCAAGATTTCAGCCGGATTCAGCATCGCAGTGCTTGCGGTTGCCATGGTCTCATGTGCCGGCACGCGCAAAAAGAATACCCCCGATGCGCTTCCCGGAATTGAAATCACATTCACAGGGGAGCAGGTGGGCGACACCATATATGTCACCTCAGTTCCGATTCCGTCTGACACCACAATGTATGTGAAAGAATATGTCGAGGCAATGCGGCAGGGGGAGCGGAGAGCATTTCCGGTCGAAAACAGGTCTGTCCATATTTTCCCCGACTCGGTTCCGAGCGTGTACACGCTCGAATGCGACTACTATTCGTTGCCGACAGTATATATGAGGAAATCGGACCATGCGGAAATGAAAATCAGCAGTCTGGGTCCGTTGAGATACGAAATGAACTGTTCGAACCTCTCTCCCATACCTCATTCCGACGAGTTCTTCAAACTCAATAGGAAGCTGTTTAAAATAATACGGTACAAATTGACCGAGCAGGAACTTGATTCACTGTCTCGTCGGATGCATGCGTTGCTCGATACGATCATGGCCGAAAGCGATCCGGAGACCGCGACGCGTGTTGTATCGCTGCTTGGCACTGATTTCGCACCTTATGCGTTCGACCGACTTCCTGACGGTTCGGAAAACACATTATATTATACCTATGCCCGGGCTATCCGCAACGTCGGAGTCAGGGATGCCACCCGGGAGAACCTCATGCAGCAGGCTGTTGAGTCGAGCGCTCCGGTGCCAGAGATTACAATCACCGGTATGGATGGCAGCAGCTTTGACATATCCACTCTGCGTGGCAAGTGGGTCGTGCTCGACTTCTGGACCACCTGGTGCGGTCCATGCCGGAGAGGGTTCGAGGCGATGAAGGAGATGTATCCCGAATATTCCGACCGGATGGAAGTCGTGGCCATCGCATGTGGAGACCAGGAGGATACATGGCGCACGGTGACCGAGGAACTTGACTTTCCATGGGTGAGCCTTCTTGCTCCGGCTCCCGAGTCACACGGCGGAACAGTCGCAGGTTATCCCGTAACGGCATATCCGACCAAAATCATAATTGATCCCGAAGGTTGCCTGCGCGATTACATAATCGGCGAAGATGGCACCTTCTGCGACAATCTCAAGAAAATGATTGACAACGCCCCTCCGCAATAACCATAGATAACCCGCTCAGGTCATAAAGCCCGGCCTCAACATCTAAAATCTAACACCTAAAGCCTAAAGCCTAACACCTAAAGCCTAAAACCTGATTTACAGTGAAAGATAAAGAAACCAAAAGCAGCGTAAAGCAGCTGTCGCCTAAGGAGGAGGCCATCATGGCGTGCTTCTGGCAGCATGGTCCGCTGTTTGTGCGCGAGATTCTGGAGTTGCTTCCCGAACCGAAACCCCATTTCAACACCGTGTCAACCTTCGTCCGCGGCCTTGAGGCCAAGGGATGGGTGGGGCATGAGCAGGTGGGCAATTCATACCGCTATCATGCACTGGCCGAAGCGGGGGAGTACCGCGAAAATTCACTCCGCCGCATAGTTGACCGCTTTTTCGGACGCTCATACATCGGCTTCGTATCGACTCTTGTCAACGAAGACAAGATCTCAACCGACGAGCTGCGGGAGCTGATAGATAAAATCGAGGCGCAGAAGAAAGAAAGGAGGAGTGACTGATATGGGAGAATTCGTCAGCTACATGATGCAGGTCGCCCTGGTGATGACCCTGCTCTACCTTGCCTACAAATGGCTGATGGCCACGGCCACATTTCACCGCCTGAACCGCTTTGTGCTCATGGCGATCTACGCCGTGTCGTGGTTGCTGCCAGTGGCCATGCCGCTCTTCGCTACATCCGCCTCAGAGGGTGGGGAAGTCTCGGTCGGACTGCCGATCTCGGTCATGCTGGTCGAGGATACCGCAGTCGCCGGCGCCCCGTTCGACTGGTGGCGGGCTCTGGTCTGGGTCTATATTGCGGGAGTGGTAGCAGCCGGAGCATTCATGCTTGCCGGTATAGTGCGCATGGTCTCGGTGATATGTTCCGGACAGCATTACAAGAGGAGGGGATACATAGAGGTGGTGACAGACAAGGCACCGGCACCCTTCAGCTGGGGACGCTACATTGTGGTGCGGCCATGCGACCTCGACAGCACTCACCACATGGTCATGGCACATGAGAAAGCCCACCTCCGGCTGCTGCACTGGCTCGACCTTATTCCTGCTCAGCTCACCGTAGTGCTGCAATGGTTCTCGCCGGCGGCATGGCTCATGATGCGCGAGCTGCGCGACGTGCATGAATTCCGAGTGGATGAATTGGTTGCGGGCGACGACCCCGCCGAATATCAGATGATGTTAATAAGAAAGACTGTCGGCTCCGGTTTGCCAATCTTCGCCGACAGTCTGAATCACAGTCAAATTAAAAAACGTATAACTATGATGATGACAAAGAAATCGAGCCCGTCACGGCGTGTGGCGGCACTGGCGCTACCCGCAGTGGCCGCGCTGGCAGTGTTCACCCTCTCGCAGCCTGCTGTGGCAGATGTAGCCGAGCAGATCGGTACAGTGACAATCGGACAGGATTCCGACGGCAAAATTAGTGAAAAATCGGCTGAAGTGCAAACCGCAGGCACAGTCGGCCGGATTTATCTCCGCAATTCCGACGCTGCGTCAGCTTCGGATAGCGGCGTACACGAAACCGGGGTTGTCGATGTGGAATCGGAAGCAGTTTCTGAACCCGCACCGACATCTAAAGAGAAGGATGCGGAATATGATGCCAAGCCGGTCTATTTCGTAGACGGCACACTCTTCACCGGCAACATCAATTCGATTGACCCGCGCTACATCGCTTCGATGCAGGTGGTGAAAGATGATCCCGAGTATCCGCAGGGCAAGATCATGATTACCACAAAGAGCACGCCCACACCGCGCCAGCGAGAGGATGGAGTGTATCAGATTCCGGAGAAAATCGCGGATTACAAGGGTGGAATGACAGCGCTTAACAACCGGCTTATGGACCTGGTGAAATATCCTGCCGACGCGGAAAACTCCGACATTCCTGTCACCGTGCGGGTGATTGTCCAGTTCGTGATTGGCCCGGACGGCACGGTAAACGACGCGAAGATTGTCAAATCAGGAGACGAGGCATTCGATGCCGAGGCCCTGAGAGTGGTCAAGGCCACAAGCGGCGAATGGATTCCGGCCGAGCAGGACGGAAAGCCCGTCCCCTCCATGTTCACCATCCCCGTAACCTTCAAGAAGAAATAAAGCAAGCCTCAGCATCTGAACTTTGAATACCTTAATAATATGTGTGGACAATCCCGGCCGAGGGGTTGTCCACACTCGCTTTTTGTAATGAAATTTCACTCGGATTTGCAGATGTGTGAATTTATGTCTATATTTGCTTTCGAATAGTAACCTAACAAAATTCGTATGAAGAAAATTTACATGACTATGCTTGCGGCGGCTGCTCTATGTACACCGCCCATGTCTCTTTTTGCCGAGACCGAGGTGCCCTCGACCGAAGGCAAGGAAGTGCTGAAGATTTATGACGAGGTTATCTTCTTCGACGGCTACAATACTCTCGAAGGAATCTCCGACGAGAGCAAGGCCATGATTCCCGAGGATGATGGAATCCTGCGTCACCGCACGTCGCTCTATTCCATCCGCCTTACCGATGAGCAGCTCTCCAGAATCGGCAAGGAACTCACCATGCTTGTGGAGATTGGTGCCCTCTGCGACAACTACGACCGTATCGGCAACATCAATCTGGCATTCGTACCCAAGGGTGCGGAGACATATAATCCCGACGAGGTGCAGCGTATAGAGATTGGCCGCTTCATCACCCCGTTCATGAACAAGAACTATGAGCCGAGCACTGTCCCTTATGTATTCGAGGCCGACTATCTGTCTCTTATTCTCCGGGACTCGAAGCTGCGTGCTGACCATGATATCTGGGCTGAGTTCGAGCTGTTCGGCATACCCTATGCAGCAAATACACAGGTCAAAGGTTGTGCGGACCGTCAGGATGTGTTTACAGGAACACTCACATTCATCACCAATCCTGAACCGGCTCCGGCAGTAGACAACGATGTAATCGTACCGGTCGTAATCAAGAAGCCGGAGTATATCGGCAAGAACTTCAACAACTACAGCGAGGAGGCTACCGACGAACTTGGCAAGACCATCAAGACATGGACATTCGAGGTTCCGGAGGATGTGACTGATGCCCAGATTGTGTTCATAACATCAAATCATGGTGCGAACACGCTCGGCGAGGAATATAAACGCCGCAACCATTTTGTCTATTATGACGAAGAACTTATGATGACATACAAGCCGGGTCGTACAAGCTGCGAGCCGTTCCGCATGTACAATACACAGGGCAACGGTATCTATGGCACAAATGAGATGACAGACAAAGCGTGGCAGTCATTCTCGAATTGGTGCCCGGGAGATAAGATTGACAACAGAATATTACATCTTGGTGAGGTCAAGGCCGGTACCCATGCCTTCAAGATTTCTGTTCCCGATGCGAAGTTCATTGGAAGCCAAGGTGATTTTCCAGTATCTATATTCTTCCAGGGGGTGACGTCCGGCACAATTGCCGGAGAGGCTGCCGTCAATGCCGTCAAACCGGACTTCCGCTCCTCGATCAAGGTCGAGGCAGACAAGGTGACCGTCACGAGCGATACTCCGGTTCAGGAGATACTTCTCTATGATGTGGCCGCCAACCTGCTCGCCATCGAATTTGATTCGAATGTGCTGTCGCTCAGCGACGCACCCCGTGGCGTGCTGGTGCTCATGGTCGAATATGCCGACGGACTGACCGAGAACTACAAGATAATCCGCTGACTTACCTCGGGCTGCGGTTCTGACGGTAATCCGTTTTTGTCAATACACGGTAATCTTTTTGCAGCCAAAATTTCCCGGTTTTCAAAATATTTATTAAATTTGCAGCGTGGAAAGTGTTTTTCCACGCTGCTTGTTTATTCCTACCGCGTCTTCGCGGACGCTTATCACATGAAAACAGAGCATAAGAAGATAACATTCTCCAAGATGCATGGCGCCGGTAACGACTACATTTACATCGACGCCACGGTGGAGACCCCCCATGAACTTTCTGATCTCTCGCGCCGCATGAGCGACGTTCATTTCGGCATCGGCTCCGATGGCCTTGTTGCAATCATGCGCTCGGAGGTGGCCGATTTCCGTATGCGCATGTTCAATTCCGATGGCTCGGAGGCCGAGATGTGCGGCAACGCCTCGCGCTGTGTCGGCAAGTATGTTTACGAACGCGGTCTGACCGACAAGACTGTCGTCACTCTTGAGACCCTCGCCGGTATAAAGGTGCTTCACCTGCACGTCGCCGACGGGGTGGTGGAGTCGGTTACGGTCGATATGGGTGCCCCGGAGCTGCGCCCGGAACTCGTTCCGGTGCTCAGCCGCAACCCTGAGGCAAAGATTGCCGAACAGGAGACCGTCGATGGCATCACATATGAGATAACCGGTGTGAGCATGGGCAATCCGCACGCTGTCATCTTCACCGACAGCATCACCGACAGCCAGGTGCTCGGACAGGGCCCGAAACTTGAGGTCGCCGACATTTTCCCCCGCAAGGCCAACATTGAGTTCGCGCACGTAATAGACCGTGGCACAATCGAGATGCGTGTATGGGAGCGTGGCACGGGCGAGACTTTCGCCTGCGGAACAGGAGCCTGCGCGACAGCTGTGGCTGCCGTGCTCAACGGTCTTGCCGACCGTGACGTCGAGATGCGTCTGCGCGGAGGTGTGCTTCGAATCCGCTGGGACGAGGCTACGGGACATGTGTTCATGACCGGTCCGGCAGCCTTTATCTGCGACGGTGAATTTTATCTCGGCTGAAAAGCCATCATAGGCGGTGACGTTCAAGCGGACCGCCAATAAAAAATAACAGAATACAATGAGAATCAACGATAATTTTGAAAAGCTGCCCGAGTCGTATCTCTTCTCGACCGTGGCTGCGAAACTCCGCAAATTCCGTGAGGAGAACCCCGGTGTCGATGTGATCCGCATGGACATCGGCGACGTCACGCTGCCTATTCCTGCCTCGGCAATCAGTGCCATGCACCGTGCCGTCGACGACATGGCACAGAAGTCCTCTTTCCATGGCTACGGCCCGGAGCAGGGCTACGACTTCCTGCGCGATGCAGTCGCTGCCAATGATTACGTCGCACGTGGCATTGACATCAAGGCCGACGAGATCTTCATCTCCGACGGCGCGAAGAGCGACCTCGGTAATCTCGGCGACATCTATTCCGAAGACTGCGTGGTGGCGGTGGCTGATCCCGGTTATCCTGTCTATGTGGATTCGAATGTTATCGACGGACGCGGCGGTGAACTCGTGGACAGACGCTGGAGCCGGTTCGTGTATCTCGACTGCAACGAGGCCAACGGTTTCAAGCCCGTTCCCCCCGCAGAACATGCCGACGTGATTTTCCTCTGCTCACCGGCGAACCCGACCGGAGTGTCGTTCACCCGCGAAGAACTCGCAGCATGGGTTGAATATGCCCGTGCAAACAAGGCGGTGATTATCTACGATTCCGCTTATTGCGCATACATCACCGACCCCGCCGTGCCTCACTCAATCTATGAGATTCCAGGCGCGCGCGAGGTGGCAATCGAGGTCCGCAGTTTCTCCAAGACGGCCGGATTCACCGGTCTGCGTTGCGGATACACGGTGGTTCCCTCCTCGCTCTGCGGCACTGATGCCGAGGGCAACGAAGTGCCCCTCCGCAAACTCTGGCTACGTCGCCAGACCACCAAGTTCAACGGCGCGAGCTACATCATACAGCGCGGTGCCGAGGCTCTCTACACCGAGGAGGGCAAGCGCGAGGTGCGTGAGAATGTGGACTACTATCTCGAAAACGCCCGCACCATCCGCGAGACGATGTCAAAGGCGGGATTCACCGTGTTCGGCGGCGAGAATTCCCCCTATATCTGGGTCAAGTCGCCCAACGGCGAAGGCTCCTGGGAGCTTTTCGGGAAGTGTCTCTCCGAGGCGCATATCTCATGCACGCCGGGTGTCGGATTCGGCGATGCCGGCGAGGGATACATAAGGCTCACCGGCTTCAATACCCGCGAGAACACCAAGGAGGCGATGCGACGCATACTCGATTTTTTCAAGAAATAATATCACAGGGGGCTCCAGCCCCCTTTTTCAATTACCCAAATATTGAGACTTATGTCAAATCTCAGATTCAAAAGTGTTGAGGAAGCGACAGCCCGCAAGGCTGTGAAGGTCAATCTTCCCAAGGAAAGAGTAGAGGCTTATTACGCTAAGCAGGTATTCAACCGTCAGCGCATGTTCGAGTATCTCCCCAAGGAGACTTACGACGCGCTTGTCGAAGCCATTGACAACCGACAGCCTCTGAGCCGCGAGCTCGCCGACAGCGTGGCCGACGGCATGAAGCGCTGGGCTCTCGACAACGGCGCCCGCCACTACACCCACTGGTTCCATCCGCTCACCGGAAGCACCGCCGAGAAGCATGACGCTTTCGTCGAGCATGACGGCAAGGGGGGAGTGGTCGAGAAGTTCTCGGGCAAGCTCCTCGTGCAGCAGGAGCCTGACGCATCCTCGTTCCCCAACGGAGGTATCCGCAATACTTTTGAGGCACGCGGTTATTCGGCATGGGACATATCGTCGCCGGCGTTTATCGTCGACAACACGCTCTGTATCCCCACCGTCTTCGTGTCATACACCGGCGAGAGCCTTGACTACAAGACTCCTCTTCTCCGTTCGCTCAACAGCATCGACAAGGCTGCCACACGTGTGGCCCGTTTCTTCAACCCCGATGTGAAGCATGTGATCTGCAACCTCGGCTGGGAGCAGGAATACTTCCTCGTTGACGAGGCTCTCTATGCCGCCCGTCCCGACCTCGTGATGACCGGCCGCACCCTCATGGGCCATGAGTCTGCCAAGAACCAGCAGCTTGAGGACCATTATTTCGGTTCAATCCCCAGCCGCGTCGAGGCTTTCATGCTCGAACTCGAACTTGAATGCCACAAGCTCGGCATACCGGCAAAGACCCGCCACAATGAGGTAGCGCCCAACCAGTTCGAGCTTGCCCCGATTTTCGAGGAGGCGAATCTTGCCAACGACCACAACCTGCTCCTCATGTCGGTCATGGAGGAGGTGGCACGCCGCCACAATTTCCGTGTGCTGCTTCATGAGAAACCTTTCGCAGGTATCAACGGCTCGGGCAAGCACAACAACTGGAGTCTCGGTACAAACACCGGAATCCTTCTCTTCGCGCCCGGCAAGACAGTCGAGGACAATTTCCGCTTCGTGACATTCGTGGCCAACGTCATGGCCGCCGTCCATAAGCATAACGGTCTGCTCAAGGCTTCGATCATGAACGCCACCAACGCCCACCGTCTCGGTGCCAACGAGGCTCCTCCGGCCATCATATCGATGTTCCTCGGCTCGGCTGTGAGCGGAATTCTCGCCCGCGTGGAGAAAGCTGACTCCATCAGCAAGATTACAATCGACGGCAAGGAGCAGCTCACTCTCGACATCGCCCAGATTCCGGAGCTTATTCTCGACAACACCGACCGCAACCGCACGAGCCCCTTCGCGTTCACGGGCAACCGCTTCGAATACCGCGCCGTCGGCTCATCGGCCAACAATGCCTCAGCCCTCATCGCCCTCAACGCAGCAGTGGCCGCTCAGCTCGACGACTTCGCCTCGGCTGTAGAGGCACGCGTCGCAAAAGGTGAGGACCGCGACTCTGCGATTCTCGACGAGGTCAAGAAACTTATCCGCGACTCGCGTCCCATCCACTTCGACGGCAACGGTTACAGCGACGAATGGAAGGCCGAGGCTGCACGTCGTGGTCTCGATGTCGAGACATCCGCGCCCCTCATGTACGACCGATACACCTTGCCCGCATCAGTGGAGATGTTCGAGAAGACTGGTGTTCTCTCGAAGAAGGAGATCGAGGCCCGCAACGAGGTGAAGTGGGAGATGTACACCAAGAAAATCCAGATTGAGAGCCGTGTGCTCGGTGACCTGGCTATCAACCATATCATCCCGGCGGCAGTCCGCTACCAGTCGCTCCTTCTCGACAACGTCTACAAGATCCAGCAGCTCTTCAAAGGCTCGAAGGCCGACGCTATCTCAGCGCAGGACCTCGCCAACATCGAGGCCATCAGCGACCACATATCCGCCATCAAGAGCGGCGTGGAGAACATGGTCAACGCCCGCAAGCACGCCAACCATCTTGAGTGCGAGCGTTCGAAGGCGATAGCCTACCACGACAACGTCGCCCCCTATATGGAGGAGATCCGCCGCCACATCGACAAGCTCGAACTCATGGTCGACAACGAGATCTGGCCCCTCCCCAAATACCGCGAGCTCCTCTTCGTCCGCTGACCCCGGACCAAGAACTTTATCCAACATATTCCCCGGTGGTTGCCATCACAAGCAACTGCCGGTTTTTTATTATACGGCGTTTAATTTTATTGAGCGGGGTGAACCCGACTGGCGTGCGGTGCGTTAGGATAATATGGGATTCCGCGTGCGTATGGGGGCGCGTGCGGTTTTCCCTACGTTCTGTAAAACTGCCCGGAACAATCCCGGTTTTAGCTATGTCTGACACACATAAATCACTGAAGAAAACGTATGTTGACCGCGACGTCAGCTGGATGTATTTCAACCACCGCATCCTGCAGGAGGCGTGGCGTAAGGAGGTGCCGTTGCTCGAACGCATCTCCTTCCTCGGCATTTATTCAAATAACCTCGACGAGTTTTTTCGCGTGCGCATGGCCACGCTGTCGCGTATCGCGTTGCTGAAGGGGAAGGATATGGAGGCCGACAGCCGTAAGGCCGCCGACCTCTTCCACCGCATCAGTTCGATGGACACCCGTCTGGCCGATGAGTACTCTGCCTGTGTGCGCAGCGTGACCGACACCCTGGCCGGGAACAATATCCGTATTGTCAACGAGACGGAGCTTTCGGACGACCAGCGTCACTATGTGCGCTGTCTGTTCCGCAAGAAAATCTCCGGTTTCGTCTCGCCGGTATGGCTATCTAAGTTGGAGGAATTCTCCCGCGAGAGTGACAGCCATATCTATCTTGCCGTCGAGCTTTCGGGCCCGGAGATGAAGACCGACTATGCCATAATTGAACTTCCGACCTCCACCTGCGGACGTTTCGTGACTCTGCCGGAGAGCGACGGAACGAGCTTCGTGATGTATCTCGACGACATAGTGCGTTTCTGTCTGCCGATGATTTTCCCCGGCATGGGCTACACGAAATTCAAGGCATACTCTTTCAAGTTTACCAAGGATGCTGAGATGGAGATTGACAACGACCTCCATGTCGGCCCGATGGAGAAAATCGCAAAGGCTGTCAAGAGCCGAAAGAAGGGCGCGGCGTTGCGTGTGCTTCACGATGCCGATATGCCTGAGCTTATGCTTAAGCAGCTCATGCGGAAGCTCAAGCTCGACAAGCTCGACACGGTGCAGCCCACCGGCCGTTACCAGAACCATAAGGATTTCATGTCGTTTCCTTCCGGTTGCAGGCAGGACCTGAAATATCCGGCATGGCCACCGGCCATACCTCCCGAGTTGAAGCGCAATGACTCGCTCATGCAGCTAATTGCCGGGAAAGACCGCTTTATCCAGGTGCCATACCAGTCGTTCGACTATGTGATCCGTCTGCTTCAGGAGGCTGCTGTGTCGAAAAATGTGAAGAGCGTCAAGATGACCCTCTACCGGCTTGCCCGAAATTCCAAGGTGGCCGAAGCCCTTATGTGCGCCGCCCGCAACGGCAAGAAGGTCACGGCCGTGGTCGAGCTGCTTGCACGATTTGACGAGTCGAGCAATATCAATTATGCCAAGGAGATGCAGGATGCCGGCGTGAATGTGGTGTTCGGTGTGGAGGGCCTGAAGATACATTCCAAACTCGCCCAGATCACTTTGCGTAACGGCCGTCGCATATCGATTGTCGGTACCGGCAATTTCCATGAGGGCAACGCCAAGGTTTACACCGACTATTTCCTGATGACCGCCGATCCGAGAATCACCGATGAGGTCGAGAAGGTTTTCGATGTCATAAAGCGACCCTATAAGACACAGACATTTGATTCTCTGCTTGTGTCCCCGTTCAACATGCGCGAGCGGTTCTATGCCCTTATCGACCGTGAGATTGAGAATGCCACGGCCGGAAAGGAGGCATGGATCAAGGTGAAGATAAACCATATCACCGACGAGGAGATGGTGGAGCGGCTTTACAAGGCGTCGCGGGCCGGAGTGAGGATTGACCTGCTCGTCCGTGGCAACTGCTCGCTTGTGACCGGTGTACCGGATGTGAGCGAGAATATCAGCGCTGCCGGAATAATAGACCGCTATCTCGAACATGCGCGTATCTTCATTTTCTGCAACGGAGGCGACAACCGGACATTCATGGGCTCGGCCGACTGGATGCCGCGCAATCTCGACCGGCGCATAGAGGTCGTGACCGAGGTGTTTGACGATGCGCTGAGAGCTGACCTTGCGCGGACGGTTGACTTCGGTCTGCGCGACAATGTCCAGGCGCGTGTCGTGGATGGCTCGGGCCGCAACGAAATCAGAAAAATCGAGGGAGAGACAGAGCCTTTCCGTTCGCAGGAGAAGCTCTATTACGAATATCAAAGTTACGAAAACAAGAAGTTATGAAAGAGAAGACTTACGCGGCTATCGACATCGGGTCGAACGCCGTCAGACTGTTGATAAAGAGGGAAGACCCCGACACCGACCGCCCGGAACTGATGCTCAAGAAGCAGCTCCTGCTCCGCGTGCCGCTCCGGCTCGGTTTCGACGTGTTCTCCAAGGGTGAGATTTCTGAAAAGAAAGCCGAGAACCTTGTGCGTCTCATGAAGGCGTACAAGCAGCTTATCAAGATTTATGAGGTGGACCGTCTTCGCGCATGCGCCACTTCAGCCATGCGCGATGCTACCAACGGAGCCGAGGTACTCAAGAAGATCAAGAAGGAATCTGACATCGATGTCGAGATAATCGCTGGCGACGAGGAGGCCCGCATAGTCTACAACAACCATCTCGAACGTGGCTGTTTCGACTCGGGAGCCTACCTCTATGTCGATGTCGGCGGCGGCAGCACCGAGCTGAACCTCATGGACAACGGGCGCCTTGTAGCCTCGCGTTCGTTCAATATAGGCACCGTCCGCATCCTGACCGGTAAGGTGAAGCAGGTGGAGTGGGACGCGATGAACGACTTCCTCTCGGCCCTGTCGAACAAGTATCCGGAGATTGTCATCATTGGTTCGGGCGGCAATATCAACAAGCTCTACAAACTGGCCGAGACAAAAGATGAGAGGAATGAGTCGTTTCCCGTTGCTGAACTTTCCCGGCTCTACCACACTCTCGCGCCGCTCAGCATCGAGCAGCGTATGGACCGCTACAGCATGCGCAAGGACCGTGCCGATGTCATCATACCGGCCGCCGAGATTTTCCTCAACATCGCATCGACTGTCTGCGCCACCCGCATAGTGGTGCCGACCATCGGCGTGGCCGACGGCATAATCGACGGTCTCTTCCTTGCCGACCGCAGATAATCGGCGCATGATCCTGATATGACATTCATAAGAGGTTCATATCTTATTTGCACTACCATCTTTCACCTTTTTTAAGGTATTGAAAGACTATTTTGGAACTTTTTGGCCGGAATCGGTCCGATTTTTACCCTTTTTAAGGTATTGTCGGCTGCTTCCGGCTTTTGTAATTTTGCACTGAATTTATATATGAGGCTTGCGATGTGTAACCCGACATTTTTCTTTACTGACATCTGTCGCGGGCTTCGGACATGAAAAAGTGCAATATGAACAACCAGAAACGCTTCAGCAGACTTGCCACCGTGCTTCTTGCTGCCTCGGCTGCTGTCTCGCCCGCATTTGCGGCTGATTCAGCGCAGACCGACACCGTGAAACAGAAAAAGTCATTCCTCTCGCGCCTGCAGTTCGGCGGCTATGGTGAGGTGGCCTATTCCTACAATTTCTATTCCGACAACGTGAACCGTTACAGCCATGCAGCCGACTATAAGGACGCCAAGGGTCATGGCCGTTTCGACCTGCCGCATGTCGTTCTCATGATCGGTTTCGACTTCGGCAAGGGCTGGAGCATGGGTTCGGAGATTGAGTTCGAGCATGGAGGCGTGGAAAGCGCAGTGGAGCTCGAACAGGAGGAAGTGGGAGAGTACGAGAAAGATATCGAGCGCGGCGGTGAGGTCGCCCTTGAGCAGTTCTGGATACAGAAGACATTCCTGCCGCAGCTGAACGTCCGCGCCGGTCATATGGTTGTGCCTGTCGGAGCCACAAACTCTCACCATCTTCCCACGGAATATTTCACCGTCTATCGTCCGGAGGGCGAGTGTCAGATACTTCCCTGCACATGGCATCAGACAGGTCTCTCAATCTGGGGTGTGGCGGGTAAATGGCGCTACGAGGCCATGGTCATAGCAGGTCTCAACTCAACACTCTTCTCCAAGGATGAGTGGATCAAGAACGGTTCGGCGAGTCCTTTTGAATTCACCCCCGCCAACCGTCTCGGTTTCGCCGCCCGTGTGGATAACTACAGTGTGCCGGGTCTGCGTCTGAGTCTCAGCGGTTTCTATGGAAATTCGTTCAACAACACCCTGCAGTCCGACAACGGCAAGTACAAGGATGTGAAGGGTGCAGTGTCGGTTCTCTCGTTCGATTTCGAATACAATAACTACGGCTGGATTGTACGTGGTAACGCCGACTGGGGACATCTCGGCGATGCCGACCGCATCTCGGAGTTCAACCGCACGCAGTCTTCCACATCTCCCTACAAACGTACGCACGTGGGCAAGGATGCCGTTGCAGCCGGTGCCGAGGCGGGTTACAATATCATGCGACTCTGGAACCGCCGCACGAGCCAGAAGCTCTATGTCTTCGGACGCTATGAGTATTATGACGCGTATATCCCCACGAAGAACGCTCCCGATTACAGCTGGACCGACCGTCACCGCATAGCCGCCGGTATCAATTACTACCCGCTGAAGCAGGTGGTAATCAAGGCGGAATTCTCGGAGCGCTTCCTCCACAAGCAGTACAACAACGAGCCGTCGGTTTCTATCGGTGTGGCTTATGCCGGCTGGTTCCTCTGATTTTCGCGGCCGGACTCTACACGGGGTGCTCCCCGCTATACAAAACTGAAAATATCAACCATAAAACTTTTATAGAATGAAACTTAATTTCATGACAGCCGGCGCGCTTTGCCTTACTCTGGCGATGGCGTCGTGCAGCAACAGCGACGAACCCAAAGACAGCATGTCGCTCAGTGAGAAAGATGCAGCTTTCGAGCAGATTGCAAAGCAGTATCTCGACAACACCGTAATCGTGACTTACAAGAACATGGCCGACAATGCCGCCGCTCTTGTAGAGGATCTTGAGGCTCTCCGCGATGCAAAGACCGATGCCAACGTCAGCAAGGCTTGCGACTCATTCCTCGCCGCCCGCAAGTGGTGGGAGAAGAGCGAGGCGTTCCTCTACGGCCCCGCTACCGATTACGGTATCGACCCCCATATCGACTCATGGCCCCTCGACCGCGACGGTCTCGTGAACGAGATGAAGAATGCCGACCACATCGCTTCGATGGATGCTGAGGACGGTGACGTATGGGCAGGTTCTCACCTCGGCCCCGAACTTCTCGGTTTCCACGGTATCGAATACATCATCTTCGCCAACGGTGCTCCGAAAGCAGCTGCCGACATACCTCAGAATGAGCTTATCTACGCTATTTCTGTCGCAGGTGACCTCCGCAACAAGTGCTGGCAGCTCCTCCTCTCATGGGCTGGTGAGGACAATGTTTCGGACGATATTCTCGACAAGGTTGACGGTGAGCTCGAATGGCCTTTCACTACAAACGGCATCTCTTATAAGGAGAACATGCTGCTGGCCGGACAGCCGGGCAGTACATACCGCAGCTGGACCGACGCCATGCAGGCTATCATCGACGGTTGCGCCACAATCGCCGACGAGGTGGGCACACAGAAGATCGGCAAGCCCCACTCGGGTGAGGATCCCAACTACATCGAGTCGCCCTACAGCCACATGTCAATCACCGACTTCTACGACAACATGGTCAGCATCGAGAATTCATACATGGGTGGCATAGAGGGTCAGCGCAACGAGAAGCTCTCGCTCCACAACTACATAGCCGGTGTAAATTCCGACCTCGACGCAAAGTGTGTGGCTGCGATAGAGAACGCCGAGAAGGCTATCTCGCAGATGGCGGCTCCTTTCGTGCTCAACTATTCGGATCCTTCGGCCCAGACTGCTGCCGATGCATGCATCGAGCTTCAGAACGTGCTTCTTGAGGTCAAGGCTGAGCTCGCGAAGTAATCAGGGTCTGAATCAAAAGAATGATGATGATTATGATGAAGAGAAATCTGTTTATGACAGCCATGGCAGCGGCAACGCTTGCCATGGCTCCGTCTTGTTCAGACGACAAGGTGACTGATAAGGGTGGCGGTACCGCTACTGATGGCGAACTTTCGGAGGAATGGTATGCCGGCGGCAAGCTCGGCACGACTTTCAACCGTGGTGCGAATGCGTTCGAGGATCCGACTCCGGCTGTCGAAGCCGCCGGAATGACTGACCGCTTCAAGTATGGCGAGATGTTCTTCGAGCGTACGTTCAACACATCGACAAAGCCTTTCAACGGTCTCGGCCCTCTTTATGTGCGTTCTTCGTGCGTGGCGTGCCATCCCGGTTACGGACATGGCAAGCGCATGGAGCGTTACCGCGCCAATGACTGGGGTAACGGTTATCTGCTGGTGCTGACCGACGGAACCGACACTTATGTAAGCTCTGTCACAGGTATGCCCCAGACCATGGCTGTCGCTCCGTTCAAGGCACCTATCGACGAGAGCAAGATCACTATCCAGTGGCTGCCCTATACCGACGAGTGGAACAATACTTTCCCCGATGGCGAGACTTACTCGCTCATCTATCCGGAGGTTAAGATACCTGAGGATGCATTCTATGTGCCTCTTGAGGTGGGTGGCAAGCCTATGGCTTATTCAGACCTCAAGGTGCGTCTCGAATCGACCATCGGTATCTATGGCACGGGACTGCTCGATGCCATCTCCGATGAGGACCTGAAAGCCCAGTACGCTCTTGAGGAGAAGGCCGGAGCACGTATCAATCCGGCTATTTTCGCCAATGGTGAATGGGTTAAGACCTATGGTGCCACCAACCATCCGCTCCGCTTCACCTACGCTCTGACACGCGGACCGTTGCAGGATGCAGCCGGTGCCAACGCAATCTGGAACATCACCAACGTGACACGTTCCGACCGCCGTTACCACTACATGACCTCTACCTATGCCTCGGTGGCTTCTAAAGACCCGGAGGTACAGTCGCAGTTCTATTCCTATTTCCCCGACTGGAACAAGACCGGCAATGTGGAGAAGGACATCTACGACTATCTGATGAATCAGGAACTCCCCGTGGAGATGACCGACGATGATTATGTGGATTTCATGATCTGGCACCGTGGTCTCGCCGTGCCGGCGGCACGTGATCTGGATGATCCCGACGTGCAGCGTGGCAAGGAGCTGTTCACTCAGATAGGCTGCGCTACATGCCACCGTCCGTCATGGACCACCGGCGATGACATCTTTACCGACCCTAACGGATTCTTCAAGGATGGCGACGAGCGTCTGCCACGTTATCCGCACCAGAAGATCTGGCCTTACTCCGACATGGTTCAGCACCGTCTGGAAATGAAGAATGATATCCGTACCGGATGGTGCCGCACCACTCCTCTTTGGGGTCGCGGTCTGTCGCAGATATGCTCTGGTCACAGCGACCGCCTGCATGACTGCCGCGCGCGCACCACTCTCGAAGCCATCATGTGGCACGGTTCGAGTACGTCTGATGCCCGTTATTCTGTCGAGAATTTCCGCAAGTTGTCGAAATCTGACCGCGATGCCGTGGTTAAGTTTATCGAATCAATCTGATATGATGTGTTGACAATATGAACAATATCTGTCGTCATAACCGAAAGGGACCCGGCGCAAGCCGGATCCCTTTTATTCCGTTGATGGCCGTCACTGCCGCTCTCGTGGTCATCTCTGCCGGAGAGGGCTGCGGGTGGCCGGTGTCGCTCTATTCCTCGCCTGTCATGATAGTGCTGTGGGGGCTGGCTGTCGTGGCTGCCGTGTGGGCGTTGACGGTTCGTAAGACCTGGAAGCGTCCGGCTACGCTGTTCATCCACGTGGCTCTGATTGTAATCCTCGCCGGTGCCGTGATCACTCATTTCACCGCCGATGAGACTACGGTGCACTTGCGTGCCGAGGGTGCGCCTGAAAATCCCGACGTAGTCTCCTCTGAGCAAGTTGTCGCTGAGTCTGCCGATGTGGCTGTTCCCTCGGATCTTTCCGGAATTTCACTTCGGGAGTTCCGGGTGGAAACCTATCCCGGCACCTCTACGCCGATGGATTTTGTGAGTGTGCTCCATACTCCTGATGGAAAGACCATGGAACTTCATATGAACAAGACTCTCCGCGTGGGTGACTACAAGGTCATCCAGTCGCAGTTTGATTCCGACGGCGCGGGTGTCACTCTGAAATGCTCTTCCGATGTGTGGGGAACGGCTGTGACTTTCATCGGTTATGCCATGCTCGGTCTTTCGTTCCTTTTCTATTTTCTGGAGCGTGGTTCTGTATTCCGCAATGCGTTGAGGAGATTGACTGCTGAGGCTGCCGTGCTGTTTGTGGCGTCGGTTTCAGTCAGCGCTTCGGCGGCGGAGATGCCTGAGCCGGTCCGCGATGATTTCATGCGGCTGATGGTCATGCACAACGGGCGCGTGGCAACGATGTCAACGCTTGCCGGTGATTTCACTTCGACCGTGACCGGCGGAAAGTCCGGCTTCGGTGGGATGGATGCCGACGGAGTGATGAGGGCGTTTCTGTTCGATTTCGGCTCGATGAAGGACAAGCCTCTGATCCGTGTCAAGGACGCGGGGTTGCGGTCGATTCTTGCAATCGACGGCAAGTATGCTTCGTATGGTGACTATATGCGTGCCATAACCTCAGGACGTCTCGATGTCGAGGACAATGCGACAGCCCGGAGATATGCGGAGGATATTGCCCGCTTCGAGGCGATAAACATGCTTGTCTCGGGCGAGCTGCTCAAGATGTATCCCGTGCGCAGTGAGAGGGGAGTGGAATGGTACTCGCCTGTAAATGTGCCGTCACGCGGCATCGATACCGACCGCTGGATATTCATCCGCAAGAGCATGGGTTATCTCAACGAGGCTCTTCTGGCGGGCGATGCTGCCACGGCCGGTAAGATTGTGGCCGGCATAGGTGATTACCAGCGCAAGGAATCGGGTCTCTCTGTCCCGGTCTGGAAAGCCCGGCTGGAGCACCTGTATCATCGCTGTGCTTCGGCCATACCGCTTCTCGTCCTGCTTGTATGCGCTGCTCTTGCCATATGGATTGCAGCCCTGACGGGGCACGGTTCCGCTTCATGGTGCATGTGGGGCGGACGTGCGGTCTGCTTTGCCGGATTGCTATGTGTGTCGGCATTGATTGCCGTCCGTTGGATAGTGGGTGGTCATGTGCCCCTCTCTAACGGTTTCGAGACCATGCAGTTCATGGCCTGGTGTCTCCTGCTGGTCGGCCTTGCGGGTGGTTGGCGGTTTCGTATGCTGCTTCCGGCAGCCATGTTCGCGGCTGGTCTGGCGCTCGGTGTAGCTGCCATGAGCGGTGCGGCCCGCTCGGTCGGGAATCTTGTCCCGGTGCTTGCATCGCCGCTGCTGAGTGTGCATGTGGTGCTTGTCATGTTCGCCTATTCGCTCTTCCTGCTGCTGGCGTTGAATGGAGTGGCCGGTCTTTTGGCCGGAGAGGCGCGACGTGGCGAACGGCTAATGTACGTGGGTCGCGTCATGCTCTATCCGGCAGAGTTCCTGTTAGGTGCCGGAATATTTGTAGGTGCTGTATGGGCAGATGTCAGCTGGGGCGATTTCTGGAGCTGGGACCCGAAGGAGACTTGGGCGTTGATCACGATGCTTGTCTACAGTTTCGCGCTGCACCCGGCATCGTTGCGCGGTTTCTCACGTCCCAAGCTTTTCCACATATATATGATTGTGGCTTTCCTTTCTGTGCTGGTCACATATTTCGGGGTCAATTTCTACCTCGGCGGCATGCACAGCTATGCCTGAAAACAACGTTGCCCTGAACATGCGCGGTGCATGTTCAGGGCGAGGCCGTTTATTACAGGCAGTTCTTAAACTACCGGATTCACAAGCGCGAGGCTTATGCGTCCGCGTGAGGGGTCGAGGTCTATGACTTCGACCTCTACTTTTTGTCCTAAATGAAGCACGTCCGACACCGCGTTGAGGCGACGGCGTGAGATTTTGGAGATGTGCAGCAGTCCGTTCTCCTTTATGCCGAGATCCACGAATGCGCCGAATGCAGTGATGTTGTTGACCACGCCGGGCAGAATCTGGCCGATCCAGAGCTGTTCGTATGAGTCGATTGCCGGCACGAATGCGTCGGAAGCGTCATCCTGACGCGGGTCGCGTCCCGGTTTGTGAAGTTCCTCGATTATGTCGCACATGGTCTCGAAGCCTCCCACACCGTTGTCGGCAAGCATGTTGACATCGATGCTGTCAAGAAGCTCATGGTTGGCGGGCATGTCGGCGGCTGTGGCTCCTACCGATTCAGCCATGGCCTCTACGAGAGGGTAGCTCTCGGGGTGTATACCGGTGTTGTCGAGTGGTTCCTCACCGTCGGTCACCCGCAGGAATCCGGCGCACTGCTCGAATGCCTTGCCTCCGAGGCGGGGAACCTTCATCAGTTCGCGACGTGAGCGGAAGGGACCGTTAGCAGTGCGGTAGGCCACGATGTTCGCGGCGAGAGCGGGTCCGATGCCCGATACATATTGAAGCAGACTTTCCGAGGCGGTGTTGACATCGACCCCGACGGCATTCACGCAACTCATCACGGTGTAGTCGAGCGCGTTCTTGAGCTTGGTCTGGTCTACGTCGTGCTGGTACTGGCCCACGCCGATTGATTTCGGGTCGATCTTGACGAGTTCGGCGAGCGGGTCAATCAGACGGCGACCGATTGACACGGCACCGCGCACGGTGACATCCTTGTCTGGAAACTCACGACGTGCAAGTTCCGAGGCTGAATAGACCGAGGCACCATCCTCGCTGACCACGAAGATTGCGTTCGGGTCAATCAATCCGCTCTCTTTGAGGAAGCGCTCCGTCTCGCGCGAGGCTGTGCCGTTGCCGAGGGCTATGGCATCGAGGCGGTGGCGGGTAATCATGTCGTCGAGAGTGGCGCGTGAGCCTTCTATGTCGTTGTGAGGTACGGCCGGATAGATCACGCTGTTGTCAAGGAGTGTTCCCTGTTCGTCAAGTGCTACGACCTTGCAACCGGTTCTGAAGCCAGGGTCGATTGCCAGCACACGGCGACCTTTGAGAGGCGATGCCAAGAGAAGCTGACGCAGGTTGTCGCTGAAAATGTCAATCGCCACCCGGTCGGCCTCCTCCTTGAGCGAGGCTGAGACCTCGGTCTCGACCGAGGGACGGATGAGACGTTTCGATGCGTCGGCCACGGCTCCGGCAATTACAAGAGCGCATTCACCAGCAGCCTGTCTGGGCATGAAAGCATCGGCGAGAGCCTCCTCGATAGATCCGTTTGTGCTGTCGAGCTCATACTTCACCTTCAGAAGACCTTCATGCTCGGCTCGGCGCAGGGCGAGATACTGGTGCGACGACATGCGGCGCACGCTCTGCGAGAAACCTGCATACTGGGCGAAAGGGGAGGCCGCGAGTTCGGCATCCTTCTCCTTGGCCGGAGTGCAGACAATCCGTCCGCCACGGCGGTAGGAGTTTCGGGTCATGTTGCGTAACCGTGAATTTTCCGAAGCCCACTCCGCAATAATGTCGCTCGCACCGGCAAGAGCATCCTCGGTCGAGGCCACGCCATTCTTGCCGACAAAGCGTCCGGCGGCCTCGAAACACTCCGGAGAGCGAGCCGCCATAATGATTTTAGCAAGCGGTTCCAGGCCCTTGTCGCGGGCCATGGTGCCGCGTGTACGTTTCTTTGGCTTGAACGGTGCATAAATATCCTCCACGTCGGTCATCGTGACCGCTTCGGCAAGCCGGGCTTCGATAGCGGGAGTCAGTGCCCCGGCCTCAAAAATGGCATTTCTCACAAAGTCACGACGGGCGTAAAGTTCACGCACCGACTTGACGGTCGATTCAATATCACGTATGGCCACTTCATCGAGCGCGCCGGTCCGTTCCTTGCGGTAACGGCTGATGAACGGCACGGTGGCGCCGTCGTCAAGCAACTGGACGGTCGCCTCCACACCCCTTGGGGGAAGACCGAGTCTGTCGGCCACATCCCTTATAATATCATGCATATAGACTAACAATTCCAAAAGAACCTGTACCTATATAACGTGTCGGCACAGGAAATCTGCTACAAAGATAACAAATCAACTCGAAACAAGAAAATCCGAGGCAAATAATCGTGAAATTCACGCCTGTAACGCGTGCAAAACCGCAATCTGCCACGTGAATCCTTTAGAAAACCGCCATAAGTTTTGCATCGGAGGCAATCAAGTGCATTCGTTCGGAAAACAGTCAATAATACTCCGACATACATCCTTATATGACGCGAAAGTGTTAAAACCGGGGCGGAAATAGACCTGAACCGTAAAGAAACATTAAAACAGGGCAAATATAGTAAAATCATTCAACCCCTACCGCCGGAGAGCGTTTTAGAGGTACAAAGCAATATGGATAGAACGTTCAGAGATTCGTGAGAATGTCTGAATGTGTAAAGTTTAGTTAGATATAGTTTATAGTGGAATCGTGGAAAGGCTGCGCCCGTCGCAGCCTTTCCTGTTGTCTGTCAGTATGTTGATATTTTAAATATCTGAATATAAAATGATTTGATGTCGTTTTGTCGGTGTGTCGGTATCACCATGAATCAACGTACAACACTATGGAACACCATGGAATCCGCACCCGTTTTCGCACCAAAATCGCAGTTTCAACGCTCGTCGAACTTGCTCATCGCGCTCGATTTGATCTCGTCGGCGATGTCGATGTAGGGCTTCATCGCGGAATACTCGCTGTGGCCGGTCCATTTCATCACGACGTTCGGGGCGATTCCCATCGCAAGCGCGTTGCAGATGAAAGTCCGTCGCCCGCAGTGGGAGGTGAGGAACTTGTATTTCGGCTCGGTTTTCACCACGCGGTTTCCGCCGTAGTACCTCGCCATGGTCACCGGCTCGGTGATTTCGGCAAGCTTGCCGACTTTGGCAATCCGATAGTTAAGTTTGCTGACCGACACTTGCGGAAGTGCATGTTCCCCATGCTTCCCCTGATGCTTGGCAAGGATGGCGCGGGAATACTTGTTGAGTTCGATTCTCAGAAGCCGCCCGGTCTTCTGTGTCAGGACCTCTATGCAGTCTTCCTTGACCTGAAAAGTCTTCAATGCTGACGCGTCGGAGAACCTCAGCGACGTGAAGCAACAGAAGCAGAAAAAGTCGCGGGCTTCGTCGAGGAGCCTGTCTTCCGACAGGTCAAGTTCAAGCATCCGCATCAGTTCCGGCCATTTCAGGAATATCACCGGTCTGTCGATTGTCTTCAGCGACGGAGAGAACAATCTTTCCACGTCCGACGAAATATAACCCTTGCCGGCCGCCCAGCGGAGCATCCATCGCACCACGCGGCAGTTTTTGATGATTGTCGTGTTGGAATATCCCTGCTGCAGCTCGTTCTTCCATTTGCGCTCATGGAGTTTGTGTGTCTGTTGGTATATCACAAACTTCTCAAGTTTGCCCGCGGTCAGTGTCGAGAATGTGAGGTCACTGTCGAACTTCTTCAGTAGCTTCAGCACCTGCCTGACCGACTTGACGGTGTTGAATGCCCACTGATGCTGCTTCTCGCCCTCGATGACGAACGCATCAAGCGTTTTCCAAAAGTCTGGCTGCCCCTTGTCTCCCGACATCTGCGCCTTCAGCAGCTCCGGGGTAAGTTCCCGCTCCTCGTACTCGGCTTTGTAGAAAATTTCGTCAAGTTTGTTTTCCATCGCTTCGAGGTCACGGTTGATGACTGCGGCCGGAATCTTGTTGTGGAACGATGAACGCACGCATCTCCCCTCCGAGAACATTTCCGGCTTCACCCGGTGCCGCGTCGGCAACACGATCCGGTTGCAGTTCCAGCGCACCGTCAGGCGCAGCTCGCCGTTGGTCGCCCGTATCGAATATCTGTATGTTCGCTTTATCGGTTTCATCTGAATTGGTTTTAAAAATGCCCTTGTGAGCGATTCTTTTGCCTCTTGTGTCGCTTTAAATATTCTTCATGAGGGATTGGTCATTTTGAAAATTTGAGGCCGATAGAATCGAAATTTTGAGATTTCGGGTGATTCGCGGCTCTTAAAGCGGCTGGTTCATCTTTTCCTGCTTGCGGCACGCGTCCACGAGATGGTAATATATCCCGACCGAAGCGTCTGTCATGAAGCTCTCGGCCCATTCGCTGAATATCTGTTCTATTCCGGTATTTGGGTCAAGATATTCTCTTTCCCAAAGGTCGGCGAGGTCTGAATATACCTCGGCTGGGTCCGGGCCGAGCGCGTCAACCACCTCTGCCGGGTATTGCTCAATGAGTCCCTGTTGCCAGTCGCCGAATTCGCTTCCGGGGTTGAGCAGAAGATACTCGAAGGCTGCCGCCTTAAGTTCATCCATCAGCGGGTCTGAGTCGCCCCAGGGAAAAGTTCCGTCCATAATTCAAAAGTTAAAGTTCGGTTTCGATTTTTCCGCGCTACATTTGCGCCATGAAAAAGATTTTTAAAAGTTTCCGTCGATGGCGTTACCGCCGCCTGTATTCGCGTTTGTTCAGGATTTACATGAATAAATTCGACTATGCTTTCGATGCAAAAGCGCAGACAGACGCGGCGTTCGGTATCTTGACAGGATTGTTTGGGGAAGAGTTTGAGAACTGGTATCATTCCTCATTCCGTGGGTAATGCTTTCGGAGGGTCTCACGATGTTTGGCATAAGAGATTTCTTTGGGTGTATCAACATGGGTTGACGGATATACGACAGGTACTGAGAATGTCAGTCTTGAGACATTTTCGGTCTGTGCGCTGGCACCGCCTCCGACCTTAGCCCCAAAGATGGATATTCCTGCCTTGGCACCGCCCTTGATGTCTGACGCATCGGTTGCGGTTACGGCAACATCGAACGCGAGATGCTCAATGGGTCTTATCTCGTTGTTGATGGTCAGAGTTTTTGTAGCGATTGCATTTGGCAACGTGGGATTGATAATGGCACCGTTGTCGAGTTCTGTCTGCAATTCCACAATTGCCTCCGTAATGTCCGCGATGGCGGTTTTAATAAATTCTTTCAGTTCCATTTCGCAGTTGTATTTGAATCATGCCTCTGTGAGTGATTTTAAGGCCGCTCTGGCGGCTTCCGGGGCCTCAGTGGTATGGTTTAATCATTTGAGGGGTCTAAGGGCTGTCAGCGGGTCTGTGTCGCCCAAAGGGAAAGTTCTGTCCATAATTCAAAAGTTAAAGTTCGGTTATAACATTCGGCGTGTAACTTTGCCGCATGGAAATAAATAGCGTTCAAACCTTGTGGTATCTCCGGGAGGGTGATTTCCTCCCGGAACGTGTCGAGTCATTTTGTCAAACATGGAAGCGGGAAAGAGAGTTTGCAATCAAATTTCTTGCAGGCTCCTGTAATTTGTTCTCGTCGAAAGAAGAGGCGGAGGAGGCATCTCTGGCCATCAGAAGCATTCTTATCGGTCGTCAAGCACTAAAAGAACTTCGCGGAGAAACTCGTACTTCAGCTGTAGGCTATTGATTTCATCAGCAGAAAATCCCCTCGCTGTCAGCTCGTCATGATTGAGGGAACGATTTTCTCTCGCCATTGCGATTGCATATTTGATGAACCTGCGCTCATCAATAGGGTGCGCACTGTGCGGAAATCCCGAAAGCCATTTATTTTTGAGTTCGTCAAGTTCTTCTTGTTTCATATCAGATTATTTAAATTAATTCATGTTGTTGCTCATATCATGCCTCTGTAAGCGATTTTAAGGCCGCTATGACGGCTTTGGGGTCTCGGTGGTGTAGTTCTGTTCGAGGGGTCGAAAGGCTGTCAGAGGTGATTTATTTGCTTTGCAGGAGTTCTAATTCCTTAGTAGCTTTTTCATGGACTGTTAATTGGCTCAGCCATATATTGAATACTGCTCCCTTAATTTCGGGATAACTCTGATAACACCGGAGAAGATAAGGGGATTTGCTAACAGTTTTTTCGATTGAATAAACGACATGTTGTTCTAATATGTCTTTGTTAATCTGGCTGACTGGATAGTGTATTTTAGTATACAGATGGTTTGCAATTTCTATTGCGTCCTTTTTGTCAGATGTAAAGGATAAAAGAGTTCTTAGTAACAACTCGTCATATTCTTGTTTGAAACCAATTGCTTTTCTTTGCCCTATAATTTCGCCGGATTTGATTGTGGTGTAGAAATCTTCGCTAATAATATCTGAATAAGCAGAATTGTTAATAACTTCATTTGGGGTATAGGGATTTATTAACAGAGAAATAAATGCTATAACTGAGGACATGGCTGGCATAGAAATTATATTCCACCATCCAAGGTTTAACCAAAGAGACAGGATGCATATGGCTCCCATCCCAATCCAGAGTGTTATTTGATATGTTAGCTTTCGTCCTCTGGTGTACTTAGAAAGCAGTAAAGCTGAAATTATACAGCCTATTGTATATCCAATCATTTTCTTTCATCCATTAATTCGATGATTCTGCTTTTTGCCTCAAGAAGTTGATCCTTGAGCTTAGAATTCTCTGTTTCCAACTCTTCATACGAGGGCTTCTTGTCCTTATGATTTTCAGTTGGCAGTTCGACATATTCAGTCTCTTCCAATTCGAGAGTCTTGCGAGTGTCCAGATTAAGAGTCTGAATCTTCTTGGCCATCACCGTATGGTCTCCATGCTGCTCGTAATGGTCTCCGCGCGGTGTATTATCCCCTAACAGCAGCCAACGTGCATCAACGTTAAGAGCTTTTATGATTTTAGACACCATGTCTACGTTTGGTTTGCTCCTTCTTTGGGTTCCCAAATAGCTTGACATACCGGCCTCTGACAAACCGACAGCCCTTGCAAATGCCGATTTATTTTTATTGAATTTTGTATCGACGAGATATTGAATACGGTCATTTATAGTTTCACTCATATCATCAATTGTTAAAAAATATTAATTGTGATAAGAAATTACGTCAATTGCTTGAATGTTTAAAACAATTGACTTAACTTTGCACCGAGTTACCGATGTAACCGCAAATTTAACCAAAAGTTATGGAAAAAGCAATAGACAAAATCCGAACAATGAATTCCCGAGGAGTCCTCGCAAGAGAGTTACGCGAACTAATGGTGAATGAGATTCTTATCGTACCATTCAAGTACTGCTCAATCTCCAACATCAAGAAGACCGTGAGCATACTGGGCAAGGAGAATCTCGAATTCACATACGACAATACTGGTACCGAGAATTCCATAATCCGCAGAATCAAATAACCCCATAAATATCATCAATCATGACAGCAACATTCCAAGACGCCCTCGGCTACGGGTTCGTAGTCAACGTCCGCAAGGACGGTACAGCCAAATGGCGCAAGACAGTTTACAAATCCCTCGCCCATGCCCGCAGGGCAATCAACCGGTAGGCAGAGGGCGGTACAGAACGAATAAGTTAACACCCATGCCAAGAACCACCATCAGAGGCAACAAGGCACTCGCCGAAGCCCTCGGGGTACATCCGAACACCGTGAGCCGATGGCGCAACGAAGGCCGTCTTGACAAAGCCGTCATCGCCGACACTGGACGCGTCATAATCTACGACCTCGAAGCCGTCTACGAATGCCTCAGCACAACACCCCGCGATGCCCCGCAGACGAAACTGAAACAGCCACCCCAACAAAACCAAACCCCATGACAACCCTCAGACAGCTCAAAAGACAACGCGCCGAGACAGCCGAACGTCAACGCCGCGCCGGAGTCAGCCTCGCCGACAACATCCGGATGCTCCGGTCCCCGGTAGCCCGAGACCTGTTCGAAGCCTCGCGACTGGTTGACATCCAGGACTCACTTCTTGACCGCATAGAAGACCTCACACAACAGCTGCTCGAACTCGACGAGCGGATAGAGCGGCAGACCAAGGAGGTTGAAAAACGGATGATTACCGACAAAAACATATTCACAAACACAACCGATTACTAACCCCTAAACACCATCAACCATGCAAGCAACCATGACAGAATTTGACAAGAAACTCATCGAGGAAGCGGAGTCAATGTCCCGCTACGACTACCGCGACATCGACGCGCTTATCATGAAAGCCGAATCAGAAGAGGCATGCGAACGTCTCCGCTGGATACAGTATGATCTCCGTGAACTCGTATACGAAACCAACTGAAAACCATCCAAAATGAACAAGTCAGTTTCAATAATCCGCATAGCCATTCTGTTAGCCCTCGGAATGTTCGCTATGGCGCTCCTCTTTTTCGGGGAGGAAGGAGATAGCACATGGACTCTGTTTCAGATGCTCATCGACAAGGCTCTTGCATTAGCAGCCTTTTGGTATATGGCTAAACTGTACAAGCGTTGGAGCAAGATTGACCCCTGGCTCATGGCATACGACAAGATGTGTGATGAGGTAATGGAAGAACCTAATCCACTCTATAAGGGAGAATGATTGGTATGTCACCAAATGCACACATCCAATTCTCAGATAAGCTCGTCAGCTATGAGACATTCATGTCAGACCTCTCTGCGAGGGTTGTGCGGATGATGAAAAGCGATGCAGCCGACCCGGAATATGTGTCACAGCGGACGGCATATTCAATCTTCGGACGCAGGAATGTAGACCGCTGGAGGCGGACCGGCAAAATCACGCCCTACAAGCGTCCGGGCAAAATGGAATACTGCATGGCCGACCTGTGGCTACTGCAACGGACGGAACAAGATTATCTCAACCGATAAACACCTCAGCCTCTTGGTGTAATGGTCAGCACACAGGATTTTGGTTCCTGCGGCGCGGGTTCGACTCCCGCAGAGGCTACAAGCAGCGGCAAGTTGCTGCATGATTGATGACCGGAGACCGCTCCGAAGAGATGAAAGCCCGAGGGCGGTCTCCATTTTTTCAGTCATCACTCACCGCAACCCCGCATAAGTCAAACAATTCAAAATACCATCAATCATGGCAAACAACCTCACACTATCCCTCGACCGGCTCAACGACATGCAGCCCCTCCAGATCGTGAAAGATGAAGCCGTCAAACAACGCTTCATTCTCATCTACTCAAAGATATGGACACGCGGCGACGAGAAAGAAGCCGAGGCCGTCTACGAACACGAGAGCATCGCATTCACCCGCGCCCTTTCCGAGAGCGCGGACCTGCAGAGCTGCACAAACTTCTCTATATTCTCATCGTTCATAGACCTCGCCGTCTGCGGTCTCTCCATCCAGCAAGGCTCATGCCCCCAGTGTTACCTGCTCAAACGGTCGGTCAAAATCGGCGAGACCACCGGTAGCAACGGCAAAAAGTGCGGCAAGTATGAAAGCCGTGTCAACCTCACCGTTTCAGGCTACGGAGAACTTGTCATGCGCGAACGCTGCGGACAGATCCGGCACGCCGACAACCCCGTCATCGTCTACGCCAACGACGAATTCAGCTTTACAGACAAAGGAGGCCGCAAGCAGGTCGATTACACATGCCACCTCCCTCACGACGGGCAGCGTATCGTGGCATGTTTCATGCGCATAACCCGCGCCGACGGCTCCATCGACTACGCCGTAATGCTCCCCGAAGACTGGGGACGGCTCGCCCGGTACTCGGCCCGTCAGAACTCCTATTACAAGGATGGCCAGCGCGTGGAGGGCAACCCCAATTCACTCTACTCATCGAACGGTGGCACCATCGACACCGGCTTCCTCAAGGCCAAGTGCATCAAGCACGCGTTCAAGACCTACCCGAAAGTCAAGATCGGCGGCTTCACAATCATGGAGGCCGACACAACCGAGGAAGATGACTTCTACAGCCTCTCCGAAGGCACAACCGTCGATCCCGATACCGGCGAAGTACACGGACAGCCCGAAGCCGCCCCTCAGCCATTCGGCGATAACGAGCCGCCCCAGGGCGTAACAATAAGCACCGATGAAGAAGAGGGCTTCTGAACAGACCGACAAGCCGTGCAGTGGATGTCCGCTCGTGCGCAACACCATCAACGGACTCTACTGCACCCGGCTTCAAATCCGCACCCAATATGTAAAACAAAGACCGTGTAACCCTTAAACAACATCAATCATGACAGACAACAACCACGGAGCACTGACCATCTTCGAGCCGCAGAATGTTCAGACACTCACCCGGCTCGCTCCCCAATCCTACAAAGAAAACCTGGTATCGCACTCCCGCTGCATCGAGGCCGGAAAATCCCTGCTTGAACGCGTAGGCAGAGAGGGCATGTCCGACGCGCTTGACATGGAGATAGCCGCATATATAGAGAAAGCCAAGGCAACCGTCAGGAAACTCAACGGCAAGCGTACGCCCGTCACCCAGCTCTTCGACCAGATACGCAAGGCATATATCGCTATGGAAAATGACGTTGACCCCTCCAAGACAACCTCGGTACCCGGTCAGCTGCAGGCACACCGCAACGCCTATGCCCAGAAGAAATACGAGGAGGAGGAACGCCGCCGCCGCGAGGAAGCTGCCCGTCTGGCAAAAGAAAACGCCATCAACCGCTACCGCGCCGATGTCGAGGAAGATTATGGGCGGCAGTTCAACACGCTGGTCAACAACAGCATCAACACGCTCACCGAACTTGACCGTCAGACCACCCTCGACAACCACGCTGCGACCTGCGCCAGCCTCCGCAACTACAGCTGCGAACTCCCCGACACATGGTGCCAGACCGTAACCAGCGGCGCGCTCCGCCCTGCCGGTCTCTCTCCCGACGAATGCCGCGCCATTCAGGCGAACGTCATGGCCGGACTCGTCCGGCGGTTCAAGGAGCAGTATGCATTCGAGGTAACGACCACACGCGACGACATCCTCGACCGTATGCCCTCGAAGAAGAAGGAACTTGAGCGTATGGCAAAAGCCTCGGCCGACGAAGCCGCAAAAATCAAGTCTCAACTTGAGGCGAAGGAGCGCGAGGAGGCCGCCCGGAAAGACGCCGAACGCACCGAACGCGAGAAGCAGGAGGCCGCCGCAGCAAAGCTCGCTTCGGAAAAACAGGAGATGGACGGACTGTTCGGTGCTCCCGTGGCCGTTCCGGTCAACTATCAGCCCAAGACGCAGGTCAAGAAAAAAGTTGTGGTCGAGACCCCCGACGACATCATGGCGATTGTCGCCTTCTGGTGGTCGCAGGTCGGAAGCACCTTGTCGATGGAAGAGCTTACCAAAGAATTCAAGAAGCAGATCACATTCGCCAATACCGCCGCCAACTCCAAAAACAACCCCATGTTCATCAGCAACGTCCGCTACGACGATGAGATAAAGGCCAGATAACCATGAGCAATAATCCCGATGCATATTATCTACGCTCCGAGGTCAGCAATTCCGACCTCACGGCCCTCAAGAACCTCCTGCACCCGGTGCCCATGCCGCCGGGTGTCAAGGAGCGGGCGTTCCGGTTCGGCACCCTCGTCGATGCCATCATCACCGAACCCGACCGCGTGAACTACTACCGCATGACAGTCGATGACGAGCAATACAACGACGAGGAATTCCTGCTCGCCAAGGAAATGTACCGCTCACTCCGCACGACAGCGCGCCGCGACCGGTTCCTTGCCAAAGTGCTCGAAGAAGCCGAGACGCAATGCTTCATGGTCAACCGCGATCAGGAATTCGAATACGCCGGCTTCCCCTTCACGCTCGACACCCGCTGTAAATGGGACTGGTGGCTCTCCCGCTACGGATTCGGCGGAGACCTCAAGACCTGCGCCGCCTCCACTCAGAAAGAATTCGAAGATGCCATAGACTTCTTCGACTGGGACCGCTCCCGTGCATGGTACATGGACATCGCCCGCTCCGACTGCGATTTCATCTATGCAATCAGCAAAAAGAACTGCAACGTCTTCACAACCCGCATCCGCCGCAACGATTCCGTCTACCTCCACGGCCGCGACAAATATCTTGAATTAGCATTCCAATACTGGTGCCTCGCCTTATGACAGAAACTCTTACACATAACCTCCGCGTGGAGCCTTACGATTACCAGAAAGAGGGTATCCGCTTCGGCCTTGACCGCCGCCGTATTCTCATCGGCGATGAGCCGGGGCTTGGTAAGACCCTGCAGAGCATCGGCATAGTCGATTGCGCCGCCGCTTATCCCTGCCTGGTAATCTGCCCTTCCTCGCTCAAAATAAACTGGCAACGCGAGTTTGAGAAGTTCACCGGCAAAAAGGCTCTCGTCCTCGATAATGCCACCCGCACCTCGTGGCCTTATCTTCTCGGCATGCGTATGTTCCATGTGGCGGTTGTCAACTATGAGAGCTTGAAAAAGTTCTTTGTCTGGGATATAACAGGTGGCAAGACATTTCAGCTGAAAGATGTTGTCTTCAACCGCGACATCATCATTTTCAAGTCCGTCATCATGGACGAGTCCCATCGGCTCAAAGACCCCACCGCACAGCAGACCATGTTCACACGCGGCATTGTCGAGGGCAAGGAATGGCGCATACTTCTGTCAGGCACACCGGTTGTCAACCACGCCCGCGACCTCGTGGCGCAACTCGCCATCATGGGACGGCTGCTCTCAGACTTCGGTGGCCGTGGAAAATTCCTCGCCGACTACGGAGAGAACGAGAACCTTCCGGAACTATCTCAAAGACTCTACGGCTCCTGCATGATACGCCGTGAAAAGCGTACGGTGCTTACTGAGCTGCCCGACAAACAGCGTACAGACCTCCACGTCGAAATATCCAACCGCGATGAATATGACCTTGCCGCCGCCGACCTCGCCGCCTATCTGCGCGAATATACCGAGTGTACCGACCGCGACATACGCCGCAAGATGCGCATGGAGGCTCTGGTGAAATTCATGACGCTCCGCTCCCTCGCTTCAAAGGGGAAGGTTAAGCAAGCTACGGACTTCATCCGCAACTTCCTCGCCAACGGCAAACCGCTCATCGTGTTCTGCTCCCTCAAGGAAGTCGTCAAGGCACTCCAGAAGCAATTCCCCGATTCCGTGAGAGTCACCGGCGATGACAGCCTCAACGACAAACAGGCCGCCGTCGATGCTTTCCAGTCCGGAGAGGCACAGCTCATCATCTGCTCGATCAAGGCTGCCGGTGTGGGTCTGACGCTCACCGCCGCATCCAACGTAGCCTTTGTCGAATTCCCCTGGACCTATGCCGACTGCTGCCAGTGCGAGGACCGCGCACACCGCATCGGCCAGAAAAACAACGTGAACTGCTACTACCTGATCGGACGGAACACCATCGATTCCGTGCTTTACAATATCATTCACAAGAAGCGCAGCATAGCCAATCAGATCATGGCCGCGAATGATGACATACCGACCGATGAAATGTATTTCGACGAACTTGTAACTCAATTCCTCAATGGCGATGATGGTCTATGAAATCAATCTCAAACTCAGACTTCTCTCTGCTCATGGAGAAGCTCCCGGCCGTGCTGCAATACGCGGCGGCCACAATACAGCACCACGACACGAGAACGGCCAACGCCGTGCGTGTGCTCGCGATGCTTCACCGGAAATTAAACAGACAAAACCCTAAAACCAAACAGAAATGACAAAGAATGACATCGCGGTCGCCCTGTGCCACCGCATTCACGACCTCCCCAAATCAACAGCCCTTCAGGTAGTCGAAAGCATGTCCGAAATCCTGTCCGACGCTTTCGTCAACGGCGAGAACGTCTATCTCCGCGGCTTCGGCACATTCGAGGTGAAGACCACACCGCAGAGAAAGGCACGCAACATCAGCGCAGGCACAACAGTGATAATTCCCGCCCGCCGCACCGTGAAACTCAAAATCAGTCTGCAACTCAAAAACCGCATGAACAATGAAAACTGATATTGTCGAGGTCTACACATGGACACCCAAACCGGGCGACAATGACGATTGACGAATACAAGGCTCTGCACGCTGCATCATCGTCAAAACGGAGCAAGTATGGTGCCGTCAAATCCGGAGGCTACGACTCCCGGAAAGAACATCAACGCGCCAACCAGCTCAAGATGATGCTGCGTGCGGGACTTATATCCGACCTCCGTGAACAAGTAAAATATGTGCTCATCCCGACCCAACGGGACTCCGACGGCAACCTGCTGGAAAAAGAATGTTCCTACAAAGCCGATTTTGTCTACCGACGGAACGGCCAGCTGATTGTCGAGGATACCAAAGGGGTACGCACACCGGAGTATATCATAAAACGGAAACTCATGCTCCATGTCCACGGAATACGCATCAACGAAATATGAATCAACGGATGATTGCCGTGTGGGTTGACGAACCCGGGAGTGTTCGTCAGGACGCAGTGATATCCAGCTTTTAAAACGAGAAAAATGAAAAGAGATTCAGTACTGTTCTACCGCAGCTTCTACGCGGCCATTCAGGGATTGCCCAAAGACATCCAGTTGGAAATCTATACTGCCGTCATGGAGTATGGTTTGAACGGAGTGTTGCCCGACGATCTGAAGCCGGTCGCAAAAGGAATGTTCGCTCTCATGCAACCTGTGATAGACAACAACAACAAACGGTTTGAGAACGGCAAGAAAGGAGGCCGCAAAAGTCCCGTCAAGAGTAAACCCGAAAATCCCGCGCCGGACTACAACCTCACATTCGAGCAGGAAACCGACAGCATGAAAGACGATGCCGTCTGGTCCGCTGCCATCCTCGAAGACTATTCCATCACCTCCGAAGAATATTCCGACCATCTACGCCGCTTCCTGAAGCACTGCTACGACACCCGTCCCGGCAAGCCCCACAACAGTCTTGACGATGCCAAAAGCCATTTCCGCTACTGGATGGACAAGGCTCCGTCATCCACGCCGCAACCCCAAAAAGAACCGAAGAAAGAACCGAAGAAACAGAGCGGTAAGCGACCCGCGCCCACCCGCGAGCAGCTGCAGCAGAAAGAGCGTGACGACCGCCGTCAGATGTACGACAAGATGAAGCGCGAGTCCGAATCCCCCGCCGGTCTCATCCGCCGGATGGGCTACGACCCCGAAAAAGTCACCATAGCCCAGGCGCTGAATCCGGCATGGCGCAAAGACAACCCGCCCGAGCTGCCACCCGCCCCCGACTCACCCGATCAATGACAATAACCCGATACCATTATGAACGACTACGAAAGCATAAAGTCCAAAATGAAGAAGCTACTCTACATAGACCTGTTTTGCGGTGCCGGTGGCACGTCAACCGGAGTGAACAGTGCAAGGCTGAACGGCGAACAGTGCGCCGAGGTAATAGCATGTGTCAATCATGATGAGAAAGCCATTGCCTCGCACGCAGCAAACCATCCGGAGGCACTTCACTTCACGGAAGACATCAGAACACTTGAACTGTCTCCGCTTGTCCGGCACCTGAATAAATGCAGGACACAGAACCCCGGGGCTCTTGTGGCACTCTGGGCATCACTCGAATGCACCAACTTCTCAAAGGCGAAAGGCGGTCAGCCACGGGACGCGGACAGCCGCACACTTGCAGAGCATCTGTTCCGGTATATTGAAGTAATCCGTCCGGACTACATTCAGATTGAGAATGTAGAGGAGTTTATGTCCTGGGGGTCTCTTGATGAAAACGGCAGACCTCTTTCAAAAGATAGAGGCCGTTGTTATGTGCGTTGGGTAAATAAAGTAAAGCGATACGGATATGATTATCAGTACCGAATAATGAATGCCGCAGATTATGGCGCATACACCTCTCGTAAACGCTTCTTCGGTATTTTCGCTAAGAATGGATTGCCGATAGTATTTCCCGAACCTACTCATAGCAGATACGGAGAGTCTGGATTATTCGGAGATATGGAGAAATGGAAACCGGTATCTGACGTTCTTGATTTTGAGGACGAAGGTAAATCAATCTTTGAGCGAAAGAAACCACTATCTGAGAAAACTCTTGAGCGCATCTATGCAGGATTGATAAAATTCGTGGCCGGCGGCAAAGACGCTTTTATGGTAAAATACAACTCTGTTAATAAGAAAACCGGAAAGTATGTTCCTCCTTCTCTTGACGAACCGTGCCCGACGGTAGCAACACAACAGAGGCTTGCTCTTGCCTCAGTATCTTTTTTGTCAAAGCAGTTCAGTGGAGGTGCATACGACAAAAACATTTCAGTTGATGCTCCCGCCGGAACTATCACAACAGTAGACCATCATGCCTTTATCTCTGTCCATTATGGACATGGATTTAATACCTCCTGCGACAATCCTGCATCTACCTTAACGACAAAAGACCGTTTGGCTCTTGTTTCTTGCCGCTTCATGGCTAATGAATACTCCGGTGGCGGGCAGGTGTCAAGCATTGAACGCCCCAACCCGGCTGTGCTAACAAATCCCAAACAGAAAATTGTTACTGTCAAACGATGGCTATTGAATCCTCAATATGCTTCATCGGGAGGGTCTGTTGATGCTCCGAGCTTCACACTCATAGCGCGAATGGATAAGATGCCACCATATCTTGTTACTACTGAGAGCGGAGACGTGGCAATTGAAGTCTACGATACAGATAGCCCAATGACTGTAAAAATCAAGGAATTTATGGCCATGTATCATATAATCGACATAACAATGCGTATGCTCAAAATTGAAGAACTGTTAGCAATTATGGGCTTCCCCGAGGATTATGTGCTTATCGGTACGCAGGCAGACCAAAAGAAGTTTATCGGCAATGCGGTTGAGGTTACAATCTCCCGTGCCTGGTGCGAGGTTCTATGTCGTGAACTCGACAGGATGAGCACATCTATAATCCGGTATTCCCAGAAAGCAGTATAACGAAACACAAAATATCAGACCTATGACCACCCCGATAATTGACCACGCCGCCCTGAGCGAGGAGCAGAGAGAAGAAATCAGAAAGTTATACGCAAATTATTGCATTAGCAGCGATGAGTTGATAAGAGAGCAAGAGAAAACCAATCTTATCAAAAACAAAGTGGTTGCATTCCGCAAAACATTTGCTTATGGTAAGAATAAAGGAGCTATGGCGGCTATGACTAAGCTATTCGGCTCAGAACTATTTGAAGAAAGGAGCGATATATGAAACTGAAACCAATTCAAACAAATATAACGGTTAGCACCCCGACAGAGGCCGAAGCCAAGGAGCTGCTTGCCATCCTGCATGAGAATGGATGGGATGTCAGTGAACCATTCGACGGCATAATAAAAGAGACTGAGGGCATATTAGTACGTCCAGAACATGATTTGGGATGGTGGGGAGATATAAACTTCGCAAAATCAATCGGGCACGCTATCCTCACCCTCGCCGAGTTCAAGGAGCGGTATTGTGAGGAAGAGAAGCCTCAGCTGAAGTTCAACAAGGGAGATAAGGTTGTAATCCAAGAATCTTATTACAAAGAGGAATTATGCGGGCAAATAGGTGTTGTGACAGGCCGACCCACTCCCTTTTCTTACTATGTGGAAATTGACAAAACAATTTACCAAGCATCTGCTAAAGACCTTGAACTCTACACCGAACCCGAAACAAAACCAACCGAAGATATGGAAACAAAAGAGAATCGCAATTTATCGCAAGATGTCGCAAATTGCGATAAACCGGAAAACAAACAGCTGAATCTGTGTGAGCTGCTGAAAGGGCATGAGGGAGAAACATTCTATTCACCTTTCTATGGAGATGTGACACTTGAAGAGATTCATACTCCTACGGTAGAAACACCGAAGTACTATTTATTAGTACGTCCAAAATCGTATTCAGTAGGAAGAGAACTGATATTACCTAATGGAATTAACCACGATGGAGGTCAAGTTGTGCTTTACCCCTCCCACGCCCTCTTCGAACAATACCCGCTCGACCCTTACACCGCGTGGAGTGTATGGAACGACAAGCAATACATCCACCGGCTCGCAGTCTCGCTTTATACCGATGACGAAATCAAAAAGGTGCTTGCCACTGAGGGCAACGAGAAAGTAAGCGGGCGGCTTACTGCCATATGCCGTTTCAAGACCCCAGCCGACCGCGACAAGTGCCTATCAGAAATCCAATCAATAATCGAAAAATACAGCAAGAAATGACAAACAGAGAAATCCTACACAAAGCGTTCCTGGACGCTAATGACGCAAGCTCCATCATCAACGAGCTGCGCGACAAGGTTGAGGACATCTTCGGAGAAGAATCCCCGATATACAAGAGCCTTGACGAAGCATGTGAAGCACTCAACCTGACAAGTGAAATCCACTACGAACTTCAAGGCAACTTCTACGCTCATGAAGTGACAGCCGATGAACTGTTTGAATGGGCTGAAACCGAAATCGAGCCAGAGGACGTACCGGAACAACCGCTCTAACCCATTCGGGAGGCACCTCTCCACCTCCCGATTAAAATAACAAACAACAACAATGAAATTAGGAAGCCACAACTCATTCACCTACCTCGCCCCGCGCAAATGGTGGATGTACCTCTGCATCCCGTTCGCGAGGTGCCAGAGCAAGACAATCATTCAACAGTACATGGCTGGCGCACGCTACTTCGACCTCCGCGTGCGATTCACCGCCCCGGATGTCAACACGCTCACCGTAGCCCACGGACTCATGGAATACCGCATCACCCAGACCGAGCTGACCTCAATCCTCCGTTGGCTCAACTACCACGCCTGGAACAAACAAGAAGATGTATATGTCCGCGTACTGTACGAAATGCCCTCACGCGACCTTACAGAAGATGCCGAAGCCAAAGAGGACGTGTTCCGCATGTTCTGCCGCGACCTCGTCCGGCTCTTCCCTAATATCCGGTTCTGCGGAGGACAGCGCAAATACGACTGGCACCAGATTCACACATTCGCCGACGCGCACCCCGAATCGCTCGACCTCTTCTCCTCACGCACATGGACAGTGCTCGACGACTGGTGCCCCTGGCTATACGCCCGGCTGATGAACCGCCGCAACATCCGGAAATACCTCCCCGGGAAGCCCGATGACAAATTCATCCTCATCGACTTCATCTGACCGCAGTCGCATTTACTTTCTAAACTTAAAATATCAATAATAGCCAACATCCTTACATTTGCAACCATGATTAAACTGTTGGGACAAACCCGCCGCGCCGACATCACCTTCCGCCGTAATGGACAAATATCCATCACGGCACGGGTGTCGCGTATTCTAAAAATTGTTCCAGGCGATTCCATAAATATCGCCTATGACAACGGCGAATACCTTCTTTTTGCGACACATCACGCCAATAGCATCGGAAGATATATGGCCAGATGCTACCCTTCAAAAAAGAGCGGGAACAATTATTGCGCCAACTCCATCAAGCTATGCCGCGCAATGCTGTCAGTTGTAAATACGACTGCTGAAAAGGTTGCATTTATGGTAGGGGAGGAGATTGTTCGCGGTGGCATTGTCTATATCCCGATAATAACAGCTCATCCTTTGTAATTCAAATAAATGGAAAAAGACATCAAATACTCAGGCTTCACAGCCTCACCCTCCGACTACGAATGTCCAGACGGCACGCTTGCCGCCTCGCATAACCTCGTCTCGGAACAAGGCCACATACGACCCCTGCCGCAACCGTCGGTGAAGTTCAAGATAACACCCGGTTCAAGCATATGTAAATTTAATCCGGAAAGTAATCTGACTCATTATATCGAATGTACACCTTTGAGGGGAGATGAGGTTGGTACAGCAATATCAATTCTTGATGACACTGGGGCTGTGATTGAATCCATACGGCCTGTCCCTGACGCAATAAACAGTGTTACAACAATCGGGCGCATGATTATCCTGTCCGGCAACAATGCAACCTACTACTTGCGCTGGGCGGCAGATCTCGACAAGTATATCTATCTGGGTTCAAAACTGCCTGAAGTCAAATTGCGTTTCGGCCTGTTTGGAGATATAGTCTCACGAGACTTCGACACAAAAATAGATTTAGTCAAACCCGATGACCTCGCGTTTGTCGATGAGATTGACCTGACGCAGATTTGCTCAGTGTTTTTTAACAAAGAGCCCATTTCCAAAGACCCATATTCCGAGAGTGATCATTCTGTGGTGTGGTCCCATGATGGATATCCCGGAACCAAGTTGATTTATCCCTCAAACGAGATTAATCTTCAGAAGGGACGAAGGTACCGGCTTGATGTCACTTCCCCGGCTCCAAACATGTACTTGAAAATCGTAATGTATTCGGGTCAATGGCCACAGGTAAATATGATATTTGGATTTCGCCCTTATAAAAAGAAGGTAAACAGAATCTTTGTCCCTAATCAAGACTGGCCTAATGTTTCATTTGCTGCATTGACAATATCATCCTATACAATGTGGGAGTTCGCTGAATTTACAGGGACTGTGACTCTTTCGGTTGTGGAAATAGAAGAGGATGGAGCAGAAGATGGCGGCACGGAAACGAAAAAAACCGGAGATGATGCCAAGATTATAGACTATACATCTGAATCATATATGGCTGTCACCGGGGCACTGAACAAGTTTATTGCCGAAGAGGCAACTTCCAAGGGCAGACATATCTACCCTTTTTTCGTAAAGTACGCACTCCGTCTGTACGACGGAACCAATTCCGCCGTGTCGCCTCCGGTTCTCATGATTCCCAATTCAGAATATGTGCCACTGATTTTTTACCGTGATCTTTCTCCAAGTCTTACTCTGCGTGCGTTCTGTGCCGAATTGAGATATTTTGTGGAATCAGTTGACAATCTTGCCGATTGGGAAAATGTCATAGACGGCATAGATATATTTATATCCCAGCCGGCATGGCCCTACAATCAGGGAAAGGAATTTGAGACGGATAAATATAATTTCTCTTACATTCCGTATTCACAATGCTCGACCTACGGTATATTATCATGTGCCACAAATGGCATTTATGGTGAATCAATACAGAAACTATCTTTGAAAAGTGTTATCGGGGATCTTTTTGAAACCGAATCATATCAGAAGCATGTGGTTCGCGCCGGTGCATATTCTGAAAAGGACTTCATGGCAAATATATCCTCAATCTCCAACTTCTATTGCATAAAAAGCCTTGACTACGATGACCTCAAAGTCTCGGAGCAATTTGTAGGACTTGAACTTCCGGATGGTTCATTAACCTCACTTGTGGCTAAACCGACTATCGATGATGATATTCTGAGATATTCTGGAATGATTTCTCTGATTCCTCATGTATACAATAGCCGCGTGCATCACTTTGGTGGTTCTGTCATTCTTCCCCCGGCACCTTCCGTGATGGACTGCAATGCTGCCACAGACCAAAACCGGGGTAATGGCATGTATGCCATGGTATGCCTCCGGTGTGAAGACGGCGTGCATTGTGTCACCACACAGAAACCATCGTTGTATTGTCTTGATAATTATTGGTATTATTATCCTGATGCCCGGGCATACAAGGCTATTTTGTTCGAATGGCATGAAAACGAGGGTATAAGCAGATATTGCGAACTCCCTCTTACGGCGCATGATTTGCTTGACGGAGCCTATTACATTGCCGAATCTTTGTCTGAACGCATGGAATTCACGCTCGTTGAACCAACAGAAGATGATGGCAAGACGCAGGATGAGATTGACCGCGAGTTGCTCAACAGACTTGTGGGGCGTGTTGTAGACGATTTCAATGCCTGGGCTGTCAATGCCGGATCCACCGTCTATGTTTCCGACTCGGGCAATCCATTTGTTTTCCGCGCATCAAAGATTGTATCTATAGGAGACAGCAGGATTATCGCCCTTTCCTCAGCCGCCCGCGCCCTGTCGCAGGGTCAGTTCGGACAATTCCCTCTCTACGCATTCACCGATCAGGGGGTCTGGGCACTCGAGACCTCGCAGACCGGCACATACACCGCACGTCAGCCAATCACACGTGACGTATGCCTCTCTCCCCAGGCCATTACCCAGATAGATTCCGCAGTCCTCTTTGCTTCAGCCCGGGGAATAATGCTCCTGTCAGGCTCCCAGACATCCTGTATTTCCGATGCTGTCAACTCAGATTCCCCATTCAACATAATGACATTGCCGGCCATGGACAAACTGCACGCCATACTCGGCCATGGTGCCGACTCATGCGTGCCGGTCCGCGCTTTCCAATCCTTCATCAGCGAGGCACGTATGCTGTACGATTATACGCATCAGCGCATAATCCTCTACAACGCCTCAGGCGAATACGACTACGCCTATGTCTTCTCGCTCGAATCCAAGTCCTGGGGCATGATGCGCTCCACACTCCGGGCAAATGTCAATTCCTATCCCGAAGCTCTCGCCATAGATTCCTACGGTAATCTTGTGGACTTCTCTCGAGACGGAGCCTTTGAGCCGCAACTGCTCGTCACCCGTCCCCTCAAACTCGAGATTCCCGACATCCTCAAGACCATCGACACCGTCATCCAGCGCGGCAACTTCCGCAAAGGCCACGTGCAATCCGTCCTCTACGGCTCGCGCGACCTCTACAACTGGCATCTCGTCTGGTCGAGCCGCGACCACTACCTGCGCGGCTTCCGAGGCACACCCTACAAATACTACCGCATCGCGCTTGTCTGCAACCTCCAGGCCGATGAAAGTAACCTTCAGGCCGATGAAAGCATCTTCGGAGCCTCCCTGCAGTTCACCCCGCGCCAGACCAACCAACCCCGCTAACCCGTCCGGCCGCCTTCGACAAGCTGCGTCAAGTTTTCACAAGCCGTCACAACCCCAACGGTGATAAACCGCGATACCCCGCGGTAAATCGAGTTGTCACGAGCTTTCACAGCACAAAAATACTCATGATGGTTTAGTTAGTTATTGTTAAAAGAGAGCCGGGGCGCGTGATGCGTCTCGGCTCTCATCCTTGTCGGGAAAGTTCCGGGTTGCCCCGGCGGTAATATCTCAGAACGGGTGTGACCTTCTGCGCACACGTCGCAGTCTGGAAAGAATCCCCGACCGTATCCCTCTCTCGGCTTCCTGCGCCTTTATGTCCCAAGTCTGCGCCTTATCAGGGTTGGTGATACTCATCCAGTCAGCCAAAGACTTGCACACAAGAAACTCATGTATCAGCCTCTCCAATAAGTTTAGTGTGGTTTGGCTGAAATCCTGCGGCACTTTCAGTACCATGCCATAGACAGGTGTCTCTTTCAGAATATCATCCAGCTCATGACGGTGTATCTCATGCTTTATGAACGGATAGAGCATCTCACGGCATTTAGCCACGTTAAGGTCGAGCACACGGGTCACACGGTCAACATTGCCTTCTTCAGCGACATCCTGCACCATATGATGTCGATGCGTGTTCTCTGTTTCCATGACATGACCCTCTATGTAGGCACAGTTTGCTATGTCGTACAGTAATTGATTGCGCTTGAAGCTCAACACGGCCTCAACAGTTCCGTTCTGTTCATTCAGAAAACAACTCATCTCAATACACTTTAGTCAGTAGGGCAGGCGGGACGACTCCGCTTTGACACGGCATAACGGATATTTTCCATGCTCTTCTGTGCGAAAGCAATATATTTCTCCGCATCGCCGGGATTAGTCACGGCATACCATTCGGCAATCGCGAGATTCTTCATATAGTCATGTATTGTCTCGCCAACGCCGGTGGTGGCAGCTTCATTGAAATTGGACGGCATTGTGAGATTGAAAACAAGATCAGTGCTCCCATCCCAATGGGAATTATCGGTCTCCGTGCCTTTCTCGTCGAGATACTCGGCAAGCTCGCACTGAATCTCCGCAAACGCCTTTTTGATTGAACGTAGAATCTTTTCACGGTTTTCCTCATCTTCCGAGGCGAACATGCTGGCCACTTCCTTATGGTTCTCTCGATTCTGAATGGTACGCCCTCGCAGAAAGGTCTCATTCATGATGTCGAAAAGAAGCCATGACCTTTTGATTGTGATTTTTACAGGTTTCTTTGCTCCTAATACAGCCATAATTATATATGTTTAGTGATTAATCTTTCGGTACCGAAGGCTTCTTGCGACTGTACAGCAGCCGTTCCGCTGTCTCAAGCAACTCGACCGCCTGGGAGAAGTAATCCGCTGCCTCCTCTTTATTGGCGAACTTGAACCATTGACCGATGATTGAAGCTATGAAATAACTGCGCAATGTTGAATACACACTCGGGGTCAGAGACTTGTCAAAGGATTTGCTTACTTCCATCTCAGCCATGTAGCATGATGGCGTTCCGGTTGTCTTTCCGTAGATGAGCATCTCCTTGAAGTTTTCGTTAACAGCGAGCACCGACTCGTCCCAGAATCTCCCGAGTTCTGCAAGGTCATCGTCTGCGGCGAGTATGCGGTCCCGCGCAGTTTCGTCACCATCTATCAGTTTTGAGCCGGTATAGTCAGTCGCTTTCGCTACTTCCTCATATACCTCGTCTCTTGATATTTGTATATTAATTGTCTCCATCTTTAAATTATTAACCGATGTCCAGGAATGTAAAGTTACTTCCATTTCTGGCTTTTATGCCAATAACTGTTGCGAATCTATTTCCTGACATGGAGAATCCATCCAATACAGACAACAAGTGTTATTACGGCCACTCCTCCGCACCACAGCAGCGCGGTCTCCCACCAGCGACGCTTCCGCTCGACCTCGACGGTCTGAACGTCCGTGCGCGTCCGGTACTCGGTCAGCGTGCGGACTTTCTCGACCGTATCGACGCGGAGGCGGTCGCGGTACTCCGTGTGCCAGCGGTCTGTCAGCACCGTGTCGCCGCGTATGACGGTAATCACCGAGTCGCGGACATGAACCGAGTCAACGCGGAGCCGCACACGCTCCACCGTGTCGCGGAGCGTGACCGTGCGCACATCCTCCACCGTGACCGGCACGCACTTCCGCGAGCATCCGCCGGCGAACACCATTACCGCCACAATCGCAGCAACGTTGACAGCCATCCATGCCCACCACCGCCAGCCTTTTAAATCTTTATACATATCCATCACTCCCTGCCATATTTCGCCACGTAGGCTTTCAGACCTTCCACATGGAGATTCACGACAGCCGCGCGACCTTCTTCCGACAGCAGCCAGTCAACCTCGGCGCGGTTGTCCTGAAACATGTTCTCGGTCAGACACGCCGCGCAACGGCTCCGTTTGAGAATAGTGTAGTTCGCTTCCTTGTCGCGGTCGCCATCAATCATGTCGGTACGTATTGGCGTACCTGCGGGCAGACACCGCGCCGCCGCGTCATAAAGACAGTCGGCCAACTTGTCGCCCTGCGTCTGTCCTTTCGTGGTCCACGCCTCCCAGCCGCGTCCGGTCATCCATCGGTCGCCCATGCCGGCCGCGTTATTGTGGATTGACACAAGGCACACGTTAGCCGTGCCGAGCTTGTCACACCATGCGTTGGCGCGATTCGCCCGCTCGTTGTTGTTGATGTCCGCGTCCTCGGGCACAAGCAGCTCCGCGTCGTACTCCTCCGCCTTGAGCCGTCTCACCACCTCTGCGGCAATCTCACGGCAATACCTGTACTCGCGCAGTCTTCCGTCGGGGCTGCGCTTCCCCGCTGTGCCGATACCATGGCCGTTGTCAATAAGTAATTTCATAAGTCCTTTCAGTAGGGTCGCGGCACGCCGCGGCCATTTGGTTTTATTTACGTTTCAATAACTTCCCCCCCTCTTCTGTCTCTGGTTCCTCTACCCGTTCACTTCTGTCCGGTTTATCCTCCAGCAGTTCCTCCTTGCCTATCAGCTTGAAAAAGTTGAACCGCTTCTTGGTACCTTTGTACTCAAGGTAGTTGTTCACGCAACTCGACAGCTCTATGCCGTAGATGATGAACAGCACCGCGAGGCTCACGACCGGAACGCCGATTGTCACCCCGAACGTCCGGCTGCAAACCTCTGCAACCGTCACCCAGCATAGGTAATCGACCATCTTGTTTATCGTGCGCCGCATGGCACGCGAGGTGCGGATTGTCTCGCCGCGCGTCTTTGCGGCGAGTATTCCATACCGGAGGTCGGTCAGCACGAGCACCATGCCGAGCAGCAGCCACGGGGCTAAGTGTGCGTAGAATCCCGCGATGGTCGCTCCGATAGATGCCATCATCGACGAGAATACATTGTTAGTGGTCTCTTCCATTACGCCTCACCTCCTTCCTGCGGCTCTTCGTTCACGCTCTCTTGCGGTGCGTCATCGGCAACCGTCGCGTCGGGTATCTCAATTCCCATGTCGTCCATGAGCGACATCACCGAGGCTGCCGAAGTGCCGGGAACGAGCTTGCACCAGTCGCGCCATGTGCCGCTCAGCTTCTGGCGGGAGTAGATGTAGCAAGGATGCGAGAACGAGAAGAACACCTGGAGCTGGTTGGTCGTGCCGAAGCCGCAGCAGAACAGCAAACCATACTTCGACGGCGCATCTGACGGGAGCCCAGTCACGCTGTCGCCGTTGGTCGATACTACCGACACGCCCGATGAGCCTTGCAGCGTCGTCACATCGCCCGAGAATCCGGTTGTGAGCGACGGCGCGAGCGACGGCATCGAGTTCTTCCATGTGTTGAGGTTATTGAGGGTTGTGACCTGGGTGCCTGTCATGATTCCGCTGCTGTCCTCACGGGCTGGAGATAAATAGTATGCTGCCGTTTCTGTGCCGTCATTCTTGCAAATGCTCAGGTTGACTCCCAGTTGTCTCTCGTACCCCTCTATATGGGCTATCTTCATCGAAGCTACCGCATTACCGTCAATCTTCTTGTAGTCGAACGCAGTGAGTATGCCGGCCTGTGTGTCGGAGGCTACAGGGAGCGATGCCGTCAAATCCTGTGCGGCAGCCTTGCCTGCAGTGAGTTTTGCCGCGTTTGTTGTGGCGGAGAACGAGAGCTTACTGACAACCATCCCGGCCATGGTTATTTCAATCCCCGACCTTAGCGCCGGCGTGAACAATCCGGCCGTGGTGCCGGTGGCGGCCGGAAACGTTACTCTGTGGCCGGTGGTTACATAATCGAAACCGTCCTGTGATATATTGAGCTCTGCATCCTGCGCCGAGGGGGTGACCGTGACTCCGGTAATCTTGTTGCGGTTGAATATATCCTTATAGAACCGGAGCAACCCTTCATAGCTCAAATATTTTTTCTTTGCCATTCCATGAAGTTTTGTGTTTAAAAATGAAGCGCGGGAGGAGACCGGAGCCGCCTCCCGCGCTGTGTCTCACACGCCGTGCGCTCAGGCTGTTGCAGCCAAGAGCAGCGCGTCAATCTCCTCGTCGGTGATTTCCACGAGGTCATCGGCATCGAGCTTATTGCCGATGGTGGCCACAAGGTTCTTGTCGGCCGTGGTGTAGTCGTTGGTCGAAAGACCCTTTCCAGCCACGGTGTCAACCTTACCGGAAAGCGCGGTTGTCACCTCAGTCTTGTAGTTGGCGAGCGAGGTCTGCGCGTCGGTACCCGCCTTCTTCGCGTCGGCGATCTGGGTGGCGATGTTACTCATCATCCCCTCAAGCGTCTCGGTGTCGGCGATACCTTTGAGGAATGCCACGATCTCCTTGAACTTGTCGATCGCGCCGTTTGAATCGGACTCGATGTAGCTCACGAGGTCGGCGACCTTCGCCCTGAGTTCGGTGAGGTCATCGTCAGAGGCCACGCCATCAAGTTTTGCGGCCATCGCCTTGGTGAACACGGTCTCGGAGAGCACCTTGCCCTTGATGCCGGTTGCCGCTACTGATTCGATGAAGTGCGCGAAGCCTTCGTAACTGAGAAATTTGTTTACTGTTGTCTCTGCCATTGTCTTTAAATTTTAAATGGTTGAAAAAATATTGATACTGTCGCCATGTGTGGCGTTATCCTTTAATGTCAAGGCCTGAGGAGTTCGTCGATTTCATCAAGCGTGATCGAGGGCGGTGCCGTGTCTGAGGAATCAGGGAACGCCGGAGGCGACTGGAGCAGGTCGTCGATCTCTCCGGGTGTGATGGCCGGAGGCGAGGCGGAACCGGAACATCCCGACACGTCGATGAGCTGCGTGCCGTCCCACCACCATAGACCGCTCCCGTCAGGGCAGAAATAGAAGCGGTCGGCCACAGGCCGCACACCCTGGAACGGGCCAAGTACCTCGCCAAACGATGCGTCGCCCGTCCATTCGCCGAACCACCCGTAGGAATTGCCGATCTTCTCGTAGCTGACGAATGTGCCGCGCTCCCGGTCATATATGACCTCGCCGCGGCCCTGACCCGGAACCGCCGCCCCGAGTGCCGGACTTTCATCCGTCCAGCCGTCGAACACGCATATCAGCGGCCCGCGTGCCCCGGTCTGTGCCGAGTCGGGCAGCAGCGAGGCGTCAATCTTGCCCGACTCATCAAGCCCCGCCACGCCTCCGGGCTGGTTGATCTTGCTGCGGTCGAGCTTGGCCGACTCCAGCCGGCTCAGCTCTTCCGGGGCGGGTACGATGTTGACCAATGTCTCCCCGTTCCACACCCACATGCTGTGGTCCGATTTGCAGACATACAGACGGTCATTGACCGGCACAACCCCCGCGAACGTCCCTTGCGAGATTCCCCACTTTGAATTGCCTAACCATGAACCGCACCATATTTTAGCCGTGCCCAATGTCTTGCATCCCACAAAAACGCCCCCTTCCTTATCGAAGATAGCCTCCATATCAGCCGGGCCGCGCTCCTCCGACAGACTCGGAGTCGTCTCCACAAAACCCCCGAAAACACAGATTTTAGACAATCTCAGGGCATTCTCCGCAAGCTCCGCAAGAAGTTCCCGGTCTGTTATCTCGGTCAGCTCCATGCCGTTCCACCACCAGATGCTCCGTTCGGCCGCATACACATAAAGGCGGTTTACCGGTATCTCTCCGGCTGAGCCGTTGTATGCCGACACCTCCGGCCACGCGTCGTAATAACTGCCGACTACCTGAAGCAGAAACTTGCAGCGGGCGGTATCATAGACAACCTGGGAAATCTGGCCGGGCTTCAATATCACACCGACTGTCTCGGTCTTAACGTTCTTCACAAACCCGTGGAACACCCGCACCGACACCGTGTCAGGATTCAGCTGCGTCCCGACCAGCCAGCCTCTCTCATCGAGAGTGGCAAGCCCGTCAGGTGTTACCATCGAGCCGGTTATTTCGTCGATGTCGTCCTGAAGGTGCGATACGGAATCAGTCAGTCTTTTGCCGAGTGCCCCGATGTCCTGCGAATTGCTTTTCGATTGCCTGTAAGCCTCCTCCAATATCCGCACTTTGTACGGCGACATCACACCGGCCACACCGTCATTGTCACCGGGACCGTTCCACACAGCCACCGGAATCTTCACAGCGGCGGGCGTAGCCTCGCCCGCTCCGTTCTTGAATGTCAGAGTAACCCCCGAGTCATCGCGGCTCATGATGACCGAGGCCAGCGCCTTGCCCCGGATCTCAGCCCCAAGCTCTTCCCTCAGGACAGTAGGGTCGAACTCCACCGTCACACCACCGCTGGTGCCCCCGGTAGCCCGCCACTCACCATCCTGGGCGATATACAGCTTGGCCGGCAGTTTCGTGCCGACAAGGGCGGCCCAGCCATCATGAGGACGCGGCCAAGCCTCCTCCAGACGCACCACGCTCGCAAATATCCCCTTCACCGGATGCCGCACGTTCCGCGCCTCCAGCCACCCCTCCACCCGGAGATTCTTCTTGACCACCGCATGGCCGCTTATGCGTGCGTCACCACCTGCGGTTACATGTCTTCCGATGGCTGCATCCCCCTCAATTTCTGTTGCCTTTATCTGACTCATACCAAAAGTTGTTTGCTTAATTCTGACATTGCTGATGACAAGTTGCTGCCTATGGTTGCAAGCGCAAGTGCCGCCGCCTCATACACTACGGCTGTATAGCATCTTTCTGGGATGTACATACCGCCGTCTCGGTCAACTTTAGGCAACGGGATATAGAGAGCCTGCTCTACTGTTGCGTTTTCATCATGGCAAGAGAAGAGCTCAAGAACACAACCCGTGGCCCGGCTCACAATCGCCACTACCGGCTTTTGCGGATTTCCACGCAGTCCCTTGTAGCGTGAGAATTGCAATTGGTACTTCGGGTCAGCTGCGGTGATAGGCTCATATACCGGTCGCTCCCAATCGCTCATCTTGAAAATCACAAGCCTCATGAAATCTTCAGGAAGGAGAATCCAGCCCGAGCATTGGTTTCGCCAATATACAGCGTCTCCGAAATGTTTGCCGCCGTCAAGCAGATGCACCGGTGCTTCGGTCAATATCCGTCGCACCGCCTCCACAATTTTTGAGCGGATGATTTCCTCCAACGACAGAGTGTCGATATCCTCGCTGGCTATCAACTGTTCGCTCGTATTGTTCTCGTCTATGGCGATACGCACGTCACGCACTATCCGTTGGATTTTATAAATCATATCGCGGGTGTGGGTTTATGAGAAACTTATGGCGATACCGTTGGCTTCCCCGGCGGCTACAATGTCGGCACGGTTGCGCAGCTTGGCTCTCACGTAGCCGAACTTGCTTTCAAGAAAGTCCTTGGCATCATCATTGTTGTCAAACTCCATTTCGGTTATAGCTTCGCGATGTGGTTCAACCGCAGATTCTCCTCTCTCTCCATCCGCTGCACAGCGGTTTTTTGTCTCTGTGCTGAGCTTTAGCGAAGCTTCGTCCGGTTCCGTTGCAGGAGCAGTTCCCTTGTCGGTACCACCCTTGAGATTGCGCTCAATATGGACATCTTCATCAAGCGGCACAGTTCTTACCACATGGATACGCCCGCGTTTGTATTGCTCGCTGTTCTCTATCGCATGCTGCACCATGAGACTGTCGGTCGTATATGTCGCGGGGTTAGTGCCCATTGCGTTCATGGAGCCGTCCGTGAACAATACTTTCATCGCCGATCTGCCTACCTTGATGATGGCCTGGTATTCCATCATGCCCGACACCCCGTATGTCACTCTTTTCTTCTTCATTGCTGTTGTTGTTAGAGAGGGGCGGACGGTATTGCCTCTGTTGTCCGCCCCTCCGGTTAATCAATTGGAATGCGATGAATGAGTTACACTGCCATTACGTCTCCTGTATACTCGACCCAGGAAGAACCCTCTCCGCCACTCTTGGCTTGCCAGAGCGTACCCTTGACTGCTGTCTCTCCAATGCCTGGGCAATCGTTGAGAAGATAGAACACACAGCCGTCAGCCGGATTTTCAGGTGCCTCTTCACCGTCGTAGAGATGATAGTGTACGGCCTCGGTGTTGATGTTGCCATCTGCCGATGTGGCCTCCCCGTTGATCCAGACGTGGCACGAACCTTTCAGCGCGAGTGCATCCCACACCAGGATGGCTTCGCGGGTGGCCTCCTCGCCCTCCATGCGGTCGCGGCTTGAGTGCTCGGCTGAATACTGGTAATGCACAAGCCTGTCGGGAGCCACGATGAAGGCGGAGTTGCTCCACTTCAGACGGTCAAGAGTCGGGTCGTGTTTGAATTCGAGGTCTCCGAACACGGTGTGGAAGTTCGTCACTACCCAGCCTACCGGATTGGTCTTGGTGGTAATCTGAATTTCCGGATGCTTTGAATAGTCGATACACTGTATGTTCTCAAGGAAGTTCTTGCCTGCAAGACAGATTACGCTTTTCGGAACATCCTCTCCGGTGAACACCATCTTGGCCAGTGCGATGATTTCCTCAACTGTCCACTTGCCCGCATGCTGGAGTTCTTTCTTAACCTGATAGCGCACACCCTCGGTACAATAGACGGACTGTACACCAGCCTTCGGGGTCTGTACCGAGAACTTCGCCTTGCGTCCTGCATAGAGCGTACGGTTGCCGCGTACCTTGAAGTTGGTGATGGCGGCTTCCGCGATTACGGCCTTGCCGAACGGAATGCGCTTCTTCTGCGCCTCATAATAGTCAGATACAATCTGATTCATGCCGCGCTTCTGAAGATACACCGTCTGAGCCTGCGGAACGATGAGGTCAGGGTCAACCTCTTTCTGCGTCTCGTAGAGCGCGTTCGAAAGTATGATGAGGGTTGTTCCGGCAGGTATGGCCGGGGTGGTGCAGAATTCGTCCGATGCCTGCTGCTTCGGACCATTCACTGCGCGGACAATCGGATTGCCCGATGCTGTGTCGTGACCTACAACGAAAAGCATCACGTCCTTGCCCGGTGTCTTTGTCTTGCCATCCTCGGTATACCCGTCAACCCCCTTCACAAGCAGTGTGCCATAGGGGCGGGGAATGCTCGCATCGTTCGCCGGCAGAGGCAGGATAAACTGCTGTTGGGTGCTTTCTGCCACAGCCGATGTGGTCACCACGCTTGAGCGGGGTTCATCAATCATGTAGTGGTCAACCTCAGGGCTGTTCACTTTGACTTTTTTCGCTTTCAGCATGAGCTGCATAAGCGGGGTGTCATCCGATTTGAACTTGAAAAGTTCCTGGTCAATGTCACTCTGAACCAGATTGCCCGGTCCCACGCCGTCTGTCGCGCCTGCGACAGCACTGACGGTTGTGGGTGAGCCGGGAACTTGCGACTGCACTCCGGCTGTGCCGGGTGTCGGGGTGGGATTCTGCCCACCGACAATTACGGTTTCTCCGTCCATGTCTTTACATTTTTAAGTTGATTATTATTTGCTATCGCGTTCAGCGGATTTGCCCGGCCCTATGCCTCCGGTCGCGCCCGCGAGATTACTCACCGAGGCCATCGCGCCCGGGACTTGCGACCTTAACCCTGCGCTTCCCATGCTTGGTGTCATATGGCCGCTTACGACTTTGACTTTAACTCCATCCATACATCTGCAAATATTTTGTCCCGTGTGAGGCCGTAGGCCGAATCCGGATTACATAGCCGCATTGGCGAGGTCAATCTTCAGCTCGACCGAGCACCGCTTACATAGCTTCATTGGCGAGGTCAACCTTCAGCTCGACCGAGCACCGCTTACATAGCTTCATTGGCGAGGTCAACCTTCAGCTCGACCGAGCACCGCTTACATAGCTTCATTGGCGAGGTCAAACATCGACTGATGCATGCGTCCGTTACTGTTTCCCGATCGTCCGTTCTTGCCGTTAAGCGGGGCGGTGCCGTCACCCTTGCTGCTCCTGCGTAGTCGTTCCACAACTCTGCTGTTGCGTCCCGCAGCCTCGCCCTCCTCGCTGGCGTTCGCTACGTCCTCGTCATGATTGATTGCCTTGCAGCCCATCTCAAGCGTCTCCGCGCTGAACTTGCCCATCACTCCGTCTTTCACCACACCGAGCAGAAAATCCATCACTGCGTCAATCTGTTCATCTGTCATTCCTCGCTCGGCCTGGAACTGACGCAACGTGTCAAGGGTCACGTCCATATTCCGCTCATACTCCTCATCCAGTTTCTTCGATTTGGCCACACGCTCCACATACTCCTTGTTCGCTTCGGCAATCTTGTCCTGCATCTCAGGGTCATCGAGCACATCCTTGATCTCCATGCCGAATGTGCGCACAAGCCCCACCACAGGATCTTGACCATTGCGCCAGTCGTTCAGGAACTGAGCGCTGCGTTCATCGGCCGCGAACATGTCGCTCAGCGTCTTCTCGCGGTCTTTGTAACCTCCCAGCTCCTGCTCGAATTGGTCGTAATCATCGGAAATTGTGCCGTAGATTTCCTCTTCGTCCTCGAATCTCTTGTCGGGATATTTCTTGCGCAGTCTCTCCAGATGCTGCTCCCGTCTGCTCGTTGGCGTAGGGGAAGTGACTGTATTTGTTTCGGCCATTGTCGTGATAATCTTATGGTTATATTAATTTATCCGCAACAGATGTATACCCGGTGTGACAGGTCTGCTGCTGCTCTCTATTCACTCTCGCCGCAAAAATAATCGCCTCGTTGTCATCTGCGCTTTTAAGTTTTGTGACGCTTTTGTATCTTTGCAGCGAACCGATTAAACAACACTGCGTAAGATGGCTAAACATTTCGGCTCCATAATGGAATTCACACGGCAGCGCAACGAAGACATCATGCGTGCCTACCGGTCCCAGCTCGCCAGAACCGGATACATTCTCATGCCCGAGATATTCCGCCTTGTGGCCGAGTCGCCGGCCAAGAGATTCTGGGTCTCTGAGGAACGTGCCGCTGTCGAGGTGGCACGCATGTTGGCGGGCAAGCCCTTCTTGCGCATGCGTCCTAACAAGCGCGAGATGTTCGAGGAGATTTTCCGGAGATACCTCATGCTCCGCGACGAATACCCGGACAAGTCTCTTTTCGAACTTGTCTCGATGGTTGTCAATCAGCCCGCCCCGAAGTTTTATCTCACTCCCCGCACCGTCGGAGAGTTTATTTATCGAATTCGCAATGGATGGTATGACCGCCACATCAACCGACATAGACAGCATCCTGAAGGAAAATGACAGACGCAACGAAAGAATCTACGCCCCTTTCAATCCCATATCGGGGTTCGGGTCGGTAGGGGAGCGCAGGCTCGTTGTCATTTCCGATTTCGTCATCCCGCAACAATGGCTCCCTGTCGACATGCTCTCAATTCCATTCGTGAGCAAACTCATCAGGGCCGGCTCCATCTCCAGCTTCCTTGTCGAAGAGGGGCTGTGTGAGCGCGGAAGCGCGGATTTCGATTCCGACCGCTCAAAGGTTGCCCAAAAGTTCATCCGTCTCCGCTACCGCCACGACTTTCCGTTCTGGACTGCCACCCTCGTCCGGATTCACAACAAGGATGCTGGGGCCGACGTGCTTTTCCGTCTCCGCTATCCACAGCGCATGCTCGTCTCCCGCTTCGAGGAGAAACGTCGCGCCGGTCTCCCCATCCGCCTTATACTGCTCAAAGCTCGCCAGTGGGGCGGTTCCACCACCACTCAGCTCTACATGGCATGGTTGCAGTTCATTCACAAACGTGGATTGAACTCTCTCATTATTGCCCATCAGGGAGCGGCTTCAGATGAAATCAAGGATATGTTCGACACCATGATCAAGGACTACCCCCTTGAGATGCTCCACGAAATGGGGGAGTGCTACGACACCAACGAACCAAAGATGATAGGTGTCGGAAAGTCCGGCTCCACACATCGCGTCCCCCAGCGCAACTGCAAGATCAAGATAGGCACCGCCGAACGTCCCGATGGTTGCCGTGGCGGTGCATACTCGCTCGTGCACCTTTCCGAGGTCGGCATCTGGAAAAAGACCGACGGCAAGTCCCCCGAAGATATTGTGCGCTCCGCATGTTCAGGCATACTCTTCAAACCCTACACCATGATTGTAATGGAGTCCACCGCCAACGGAACCGGCAACTTCTTCCATACCGAATACACCGCCGCCGCCGACCCGAAGATTCCATCTCAATATGAGGCTCTCTTCATCTCTTGGTTCGACATTGAGCAATATTCCCTCCCCTTTGAGAACTCCCGGGCATTGCGCGATTTCGCAACCGCTCTCCATGCAAACCGCGAGAACGGCAATGTGATGTCCGCCCGCGAGGAGAGCGGCCGTTATCTATGGTGGCTGTGGGAGAAAGGTGCTTCGCTTGAAGCCATCAACTGGTATGTACAGGAACGCAGCGGCAAGAACGACCACGGGGTTATGGCTTCCGAGTATCCCTCCGACGATGTCGAGGCCTTTGTCCATTCCGGCTCGATGGTCTTCGACCGCTACCAGGTCGAGGAGTTTGAGAAAGGTTGCCGCCCACCACGTTTTATTGGCGATGTCTACGCCGACCGCGACGAAGGCAAGGATGCCCTGAAAAACCTCCGTTTCCACGAGGACCGCCAGGGGCAGCTCTGGGTCTGGAGCAAGCCGGAGACAGACGATGAATACCACATATCCAACCGCTACCTCACTATTGTCGATGTCGGCGGTCGCTCCGCCAAGGCAGACTGGTCTGTCATCCTTGTAATCGACCGCATCAACATGATCGACGTGGGCGGTCGTCCTTCCGTTGTCGCCCAGTGGTACGGACATTGCGACATTGACCGCCTCGCATGGAAAGCCGCGCAGATAGCCGCCTTCTACGACAACTCTCTTCTTGTCATCGAGTCCAACACATTGGAGACCCGCGACCGCGAGAGACAGGTCGAGGGCGGTGATCAGTCGCTCTACATCCTCAATCAGATTTCAACTATATATCCCAATCTCTACGCCCGCCGTCAGTCCGAAGATGAAATCCGGCAGGGCATCCCTCGCAAATACGGCTTTCACACCAACATCGCCACAAAGCCGATGATAATCTCAACGCTCATCAAATGCATCCGTGAGCGCCTTTACACCGAACGCGACCGCCGCTGCCTCGATGAATACCTTGTCTACGAGCGTAAACAGAACGGCTCCTACGGCGCGATTGTCGGCCGGCACGACGACCTGTTGATGACCCGTGCCATCGGTCTCCACATCTGCTTCTACGAAATGGACGCGCCCCGCCTCATACCTCGCCCCTCATCACCCAGGCCCAAAAGAAAAGGCCCCGTTTCCGAAGCCGTTTTCTGAACCGGTATTGTGCGCTCGGCGAGCCGTGTGAGCGCGGAAGCGCATCGTGGAACCGTTAGAGCACCGATGTGCATAGTAGAGCTGTGTGAGCGCGGAAGCGCGAAGTCTATCACGCGCGAAGCATCCCCTCCGCCTGCCTCACAGCCCGCATGTCCGCTCCCTGCTGCGCCTGCTGTGCCAGTTCCGGCGACAGCCCCTCCGGCATCTCTCCCTGCTCCAGTTGCTCCCTCTGGCTCTTTATGCTCTGCAACAGTTTGTCAGCAAACGGAAAGTCCCCGTGCTCCAGCAATTGCTCCACACTGATTGCCTGTGCCTGCCACAACTGCATAAGCATATCGTTCGCCATCGCGCGGTATGCCGGTGTCGCCGTGCTTTCAACAATCGACAGGTCAAACTCCACATCCCGTATCTTCCTCGGGTCATACTCCACAATCGCGCTGTTCTTCCCCGCGATGTTGAACACTCGTGGTGTGTCATAGAACTGCTGTATGTTCTTCACATCCTTGTATGCCCCGTCCTTCACAAACGACGAGAACGAATCCAGCAGGTCAAGCAGCGAGGTCGTAGCGTTCTGCGCCTGTTGGTTGTAGAGGCTTGCCGACATCCCTGAGTACCCTGGTTTCCCCTGCAAAGCCCCGTTCACACCCGATATGTCCTCAAAAAACTTCAACTGCATGTTCAGAAGCTCCGAGATTCCGATCTGGGTGCAGTTGTTGGCGACCTGCTGTGGCACCGTGCGCCCGTCCCTCGGCGACTTCATCACAATAACCCCGTTGAACCGCGCCCACTCGTCCGCTATGTCATCCAGACTCATGCCGTCCGGCAGACAGTCTTCGGGGAAGAGAAGCACGCCTTTCGCGCTCGCCCTCATTATCCAGTCATACATCGTGATCAACCGGTTCGTGTACCGCTGCTGGTCGATCACGTTACTCACAAACGAATGAATCTCCCCGTCTATGAACGGATACGCCTTGAATACATAAGGATGGCTCTTGTGTTCATACGGAGTCTCACCCTCGTCCAGAATATCCCCGAACGGAGTCAGGTAATAGTAATACCAGTATGAATCCATGAACCACTCATACCGTATCAGAGGCACCTCGCTCTCATCCATGCCCGTCTCTGCGGCCATCTGCAGACGGTGACGGTTCTCGCTCCCCACAAACTCCTCGAAGTCCTCGATGTCTATCTTGAAAACATCCCCGTTGTTCACATCATGACACCGGTACCGTGGCTTGCTCTCCTTGCGCCAAACCTCGATTACACGGCACCGCGTAGTGTCTCTCGGCACAAGAAAGTCATAATAACCCTGCAGCGGATACCCGAAATCATCATACGCCGATGCCAGGACCCTCCGGTCTCGCGCATACCTGTATATCTCCGCAAGCCTGTTTACGTCCGACGCACTCCGGCCGAAGCGTCCGCAAAGCTCCTCGAACGATATGTCATGCACCTCGCCAACGCAGCTCGCGTCCCATCCCCGGAAGTCACGCATGTTGTTGTCGATGAAAAAATTGTTCGGCTGCACATAGTCCGTCCAGCAGTCCAGTTTATTGTCGCGCCAGCCAAACCACTTCCTCTGCACCACAAAACCCGAGATCAGGAACTCCTCCATGCACCTCGCGTTGATCTCCGTCATCCGGTTGAGCTGCATGTTGCACTGCAGCACGGTCGACATCGTCTCGCCATACTTCTGCTCGTCACGGTCCCGGGCCGTGCACGTCGGCTCCTTGGCCTGACTGCGATAGACACCGAGGACGGCCTGCACCATTCGCCGTATGAGGTTATTCTTCAGCGGAATGTTGCCCTGCGACTTGATATAGTCCTCCTCCCTCATCACCTTCCCCTCCACACATATCACATCATCCCACTGCTTGCCGTAGGTGTAATTCTTGTTCCGTTCCCGGTCGGTTCTGAATGTCTCCATAGCCATCCAGTAGCTCTGCGCTTCCCACAGCACGTCAAACGCCCGGCTCTCGCCAAGCATCCGCTTCGCCTCTCTCACGCTGTCAAGCTCGCTCTTCGGGAGCACCCGGCTGACCTTATGTAGTCTCTTTGTTGCCATAGTCTCACTTATTTGTTATTGTGTGAGGTTATTTGTTATTGTGTGAGGACTTTAGTCCGATTGGATTATCCGGGGCGAAGATATATATTTATCCCCGCCCCGCTTCTTTAACTATTGTTGAGCGTTCAACCACGTAGTGCTCGCGGCTCCAAAGATTAAAATTGCCGCAGCTCCTCGACCATACTTTTTTTGAGGCCTACTATTGCCCTTGCAAGTTCATCACGTTGCGCGGGTGTCTCCGCCTGAAGCCATTCTCTTGTTGCCTCCTCTATGTCATGCTTGTAAGATTTGATTATCTCGTACCGCTCATACTCAGGTGTCTGCTCCAAGGCTGCCAGTTGGTCATAGTAGGCATCCTCATCCCTCTCTTTCAGTTTGCGTAAGGCTGTCAGCCTCGCCTCGGTAACCTTATATTCCTCAAGCCATTCTCCGATGTTCGGCGAGGCCTGCTTATTGGTCTGTCGTCCGAGCCGCTCTTTGGCAAGAGTTTTACTCTTTTTGCGATGCTTCTCCATCTGCTTCTCACGTCCCTCATCTGAATACATCCACCCTGTGAGTGGTGCGTTGCGTCTCGTCTTGTATCGGGCGTATCGTTCTGCGATTTCCAGCGGTGTCATCCGGCTTGCCTCATCTCCACTCGCACCCAACTCGTCAAAATATATCTTGTCAAGCTGACTCTGCGGACAGTTGATTACACGGCTTATCAACAATGCACATTCTCTCTGTGAGTTTGCGTCATCGCCACACGCATCTATCACGGCTACAACTGCATCGGTCAGCGATTGCGGATTCACACCTAATGCCGACTGCGCAAGCAGGTTCACAACATCGTTCCAACCGGCTACCTTATCATAACCCATTTTGTCCCAAATCGTCAATAGGTCTTGGGCAACAGGCATCTCTTTTGTCACACCTCGTGCACTGAGTTTTTCACCCTTTGCAAGTTGATTTCCTGCGGCACTATAAGCATCTCCACCAGTGAGGCCTTCTGTCCATCCGAACATGGTATGACTCCAAATGTCATCCCAAAATTCATCCTTTGTCTGGTCGTCGTCTCCAAGCAACAGGTATGGGAGATAGCCGAACATATTCCATGCGAGTTGCATAATGTATCCAAACACTGCGACTGAACCCATTGCGCTAATTATACCCCTGCGGTATTCGCGCTTTACTTCCTTGTCTGCTGTGTCGGGGTCTATGCCGTCTCTGCGCATCTGCTTCGCCATGAATTCCTCCGAAAGCCCTGCATAGTCTTTGTTGAGGACGTTACGCAATGTTCGTATCGCTTGTTGTACTCTACGCTGATAGGACATTGAAGCATTGCGGAAAATAGTGAATAATGCCGTTAGGTATGACCTATCTGCTTGCATAGTGCTTAGAAATGCACTCTCGCTTGACTGCTGTGTCTGATTGAACAGGATTGTAGCGTCCTGCTTGGCTCGTTTCTCTGCATCAGCTTCACTCATGCCCCAACGCAAATATTTCCGTTTCTTGGTCTGATACATCGAATGTGCGCCAATAGAGACCGTCAGTGCGTCAACAAAGGCATTTGGCGACATACCTATGCGTGAAGCAATTTGGACTACACGGCTTCGCCATGCTTTCCAGTCCATCTCGGTTTTCATTAATATCGGGTCTCCCGATATGCGGCTTCTCCAACGTTTCTCAAATAACGGAAGATTCTCCATACTCCATTTCCATGCTTTCCACGGTGTCGCAACATTCTTTGCAAGGTCAAGAGGATTTGAGTCCACAAGATAGGCTGGGAATGATGCAAACTGCTTTAGTGCCGTAAAAATACGAAATGATACTTTTGCCGCAGTTACACCCTTGGCTATATTAATGGCTGTTCTGTCTATCTCGGATACTGTCGGCCGGTATGCCCCTGCGGCCATACTGCACACCTTGCGGAAGTTGCTCCACAGCGTCTTGCCTCCGCCATACACACTGCTCATGTTCATCACCTGGTTTCTGAACCGCTTGTATGACAGCAGGGTGTTGAGGTCGCGGTTGAACTCTGCGAACGCCGCCCACCGTTCCATCTGCTGAAGGTGGTCAAGTATCACGCTGAACGCATTGGCACCGGTCACGTCAAGGGCGAGGTTATTGCGTCTGCGCTTGATGATGCTTCCTGTTGAGGTGGAAGGGAGGGCGGTATCAGTAGTATCGTCTGCTACGTCCACCTCCTCCAATCGGGCATTGGCAAGTATCTTCAATGGGAAGTAGTTCTCTATCGCGGCCATACTCGCACCGAACATCCGCTTGTGTACCTCGTTATATTCGTTACGCTTCTCAACCAGAAACTCCTCCTGCATCCAGTCGGCAAGTTCAAGAAAGTGTGGATCGAGGAAATTCTTGATCTCTTCGATGTCACTCTCGGTGATACCCATACGGCGCAGCTTCATACGTCCGTCCGACATCTTGTCAGCCATATAGATATAGAGTAGGTTGCCTTGCGTCAGCTCGTGGTCTTTAGGCTCGCCTCCGTCCCAAAAGCGTACATTTGCTTTCGGCAACTTGCGGTCTATAGTGAACAGGTCTCCCCATTTCATCTTGCGTCCATAGACTTCACTGACTTTCTCGTCAAGGCGTTTCAAAGCATCGCGGTAGCCGGTATACTCCCTTTCGGCAGCATCCACCCATCCGCGCATGTATCGGTTCCACAGATAACCCTCTCCACGCACATTCTTCTGCCCGAACATTCTCAGCATCTGGTCAAATGTGCCGAGAGGTGCAAGCAGGAACCGCACCGCGCTGTTGTTGGCGAGCTTCTGCGCAACATCGTTCTTGTGATGTTCATCGGTTGGGCGCCCCTGCATGTCCGAGTTGGCATTGTGGTGTATCTCCTCGATACGCATTTTTTGTTCTTCGCGCCAAGCTTTAGCGCGGCTTACACTCTCGGCCAGCACCATCCCCACCTGCTCCACAAGTTCGTGGTAGGCTTCGGCTCGCTCTATCTTATTCTGTCTGATTGCGTCCTCGGTCGCGATGACATACTGCTTGTAGGCCATATCATCCATCTGACCTGCAGCCTTGTCGGCTTTGGCTTGTCTGATGCTTTCCCGCAGAGCTTTTTCTTCCGCTTTGCTCTCTGTGACATTCTCAACGAACTGACGTGCGATTTGCAGTCCGGTGTATTGTAGGGTCGCTTCATCAGCAATGGCTTGGTCGGTGTTACTCATTCTATCCATTGCTTGTTCTATTTCCCAGTCTATGCAGCCGGGTAAAGTATTGCCGTCATCATCTTTATTCGTTTTTGGTAAGGAAGTTGACTTCCTGATGACCTTGGCAACTGCCACGCCCTCCGGGTCAAGTTCTCCTTGCACCTCAATTCCTCGCGCGTCAACTCTGCTTCCCTTTATGGTAAGCAATTTACCGAGGGCATTAGCACCCATGCGCAGTTGGTTGTCAACCATTATGTCCATCACTTTCTGAACATACTGCCTCACATCCTGCTTCCCGACCACGCTGTTGATTGTTCCGAGTATCCGCTTGGTCTCATACTTGCTCAAATCATCAAGCAGTCCTGCGTCAAGCATAGTCTTGGCAAGGTCGCTTATGCTCTTCACCGTGGTAAGGTCATACTCCCTCTGCCGTGCCATTGCCCGGCGCAGGTGATTGAGATTGCCTCCGATGGCTCGCATAGCATCCCGCTTGGCCTGAAGATTGTCGCTGTTGGCTTGAGCCGCCTCTACCTTCATTCTGGTGATGGCTTCTTCAAGTCCCAGGTCACCGTCCCGGAATCTGTAAGTTGGCTCATCCTCAGATTTTGGATATTCAAAGAATTTTGGTAACTTTGCATCCGAAAGGCTTGCCCCATCCGTTACGGACGTAAGGTGTTCGGACTTCATCAAGGACAGAACACGTTGGGATACGGCCTTTTTTGTTTTATAGAATGTTTTGGCAGTCAGATTCCCTTTTCTGTCTCCATAGATTTCAAGCAGATTATAGGTGCCTTCATCAGCCGGTGCCAGAAAATAAAACAGTTTTCTTTTCAAGCCATCGGGTTCGATGCCGAATATTACTCTCGCAGGCTCAGCTATTACCTTTGATATTGCTCTGATGTCATTTTTTGTCAAAGGAATATTATTCCCCTTGTCTTTCTCATTGACTCCGTAGTGATCTCGATACATATGCACCAGATCCGACGGATTAAGCACGAACGACACATCATCCTTCATCTTTATCCCTGACAATCTCTCAAGGTATTCCTTACCCTCCGATGTCAACCTCCCGACCTTAACAGGTTTCCCCGTGAGGTTCCCGGCCACAGCTTCATCAAAGAGTGCCTCAATCCTGTCGGCGACATTTTCCTCCCTGAACATTTGTTTCTCACGAGCCGATACCTCCACAAGAGGAGATTCTCCATACCCTGTCTTTCTCCGCATGACTATATCCTCCGCCTTGGCAAACACATCCGGTGCCGTGTGAGCGCGGGAACGCGAATCTTCCCCGCGCTTGTGCTTCCATGCCTTGTAGAGAATATATGCAAGGTCTTTGTCGGTCAGTCGGATGCTCTTGGCGATTTTCAGTCCGCGAAGGAACTTGTCAAGGAACTGCTGAACCTTGGCCTTGATTTTACCCCAAAGAGTCTGCTCCTCTTGGCTCATACGTTCAAATCCCTTGTCGCCAATCTCTCCGGCCATATCCGCCATATACTCCTTGGTGGCTTCACGCTGATAATGTCCATCACGTTTTTTTGCATTTGCCTCAACGGTAGCCTCGGCTTTTGCAAACACACCGCCACCTTTCTGCCGGGTCATGCGGTCTATGTCATCGGAATACTCCTTGTCGGCTCTCGCGTCAATCTTTTTCTTGATACCCGCTCCAGCATGGTCATAGACCTCCGTCACAAACTCATCCATACGCTCCGGCCCAATCATAGCCTCCAGTCCGTCATGTCCCACAATCTCATGCACAACCGTGTTCTCGATGTCCGCAACATTGACGTTGTTGGGAACTACAACGGCTATCTCCCCATTGTCAGCTGCCCAACCTTTTGCCCTCTTGTGGCGGTTGCTCGGCAATGCCTCTATTTCTTCCGAAGTAGTGATAAGACGTATAGGTGTGTGTAGCTTCTCCGAGAGTTCATTTGCTCTCGCAGTCTTGGCTTCCTCGCTTGATTCGTATGCGTCAATGTATCCTTGCGCTTTCTCCAGTCCTGCATCATACTCTACTGCCGTACGTATCCGTTTGTCAAACGTCTTCGTTTCATCTCCAAGCCGGAATCGCAGGTCGCCGGTCTTGTCTGCTCCGTACTCGCTGCCCGGTTCATAAAGTATGCCATCGTCAGTTGCGCTTCGGGTGTGGTTGCCCTCTACTCTTACCACGTCAAGCAGTCTTGTGTTGCCGACCTGTTGAAGTTGGTCTTTAAGTCTGCGGTAGTCGCGCCCTTGTGCGTCGTTCATGTCGAAGTCTCCGTAGAGTATCGCACTCGCGCCTCCGAATTGCACCACTTTGTCGCTGATGTATCGTGCCTTGTCTCGCACGCTCGTGGAGATATCGCTGAAAGGCGTGTGTATATTTCCCACTATGCGCCCCTGCTGCGATATGATGAGGAACGATACTTTGGCGCGGTCTCCCATGCGCTGTGAGTTGAGAAACGCGGCCACATCAGCGGAACTCCTCACCAACGGCTGCGCCATCGGGTCATAGTCCGCCGAGAATATCTGCTTGTCAAGTGTATGTATGGTCAGCCGGGTTTCGTCGGCAGGTACCCGCTTGCTTCCCCCGCCACTGGTCCCTGTGGCGTCGAACGTCCCGTATTTGCCGGTCTTGAGATTGATTATGACACCATGCACCGGCACATCACACATCTCCTGCATCTTCCGCAACAGTTGCGCGTCCTGCGGTGAGCATTTCAGATTGCCGCTCGGATGGTTATGCACGAAGTAGACCTCATCGGGCTTGATGCGCGAGTAGGCGAGCGACGCTGTCGGTATGTCGGCGACCGAGGCGTTGAACGAACCCATGCCAAGCTCCACGACCGTAGGCTTGCCATCCTTCACATACACCGCGAATGTATGCTCCTTCGCGGCATCCTCAAGCGCGGAGAAGATAAACGCCACATCGTCTGCGCTCTCTATCCGTTCCCCGCTCGTGAAGTTGAACGAGCCGGTCTCCTTGAACACGCGCTCCACCACGGCAAACTCGCCGCTCGCCTTGTCTAATCCACTACCAGGTTCGGTTCTTCCGGGATTATCTTCGAGCCGTACACCATCGGCTCCGGCCCGGCTATCGACTGCTTTGCTTCCTGCATTTTCTCCTCCGAAGTCAAAGTCGAATAGCCCGCCGTAGCCTTCTGCTCCGGCTTCGCTTGTATAGTTGATTTGTCTGCCATCTTCAGTTTCATATGTATGCTGTGGTTCCTCTGCAAAGTTACCATTTTCTTGCGATTTCTCCAACTTAGATTGTTGCATCACCTTGATACCGTGCGTCTCGCTAAGATGTTTAAGCACTCTGTCGAGGTTCTCTCTCGTGATGGGCGCTACGGCATTGGCTCCGCTGCGAGGTATGTCAAAGCCGCCTCCAACTACCATGCTCAGCAGTTTTCCGTCATCAAGGTAGTATTTGCCTCCTCGCTGTTTGCTCCTGGGTACAAGCAGCTCAAACTCGCCCTTTGGACTCCATCTTTGTATCGGGCGCACTGTCACTTCGCCGTTGCTGCTCCTGACCTCCGCACCTCCCTTGATGGCTCGGCTCATCTCAGATATGGGCACTTCGCTTTGAAGGTCAGCAGGGGTGAACTTGATTGGCATAAGTATACCTGTCCGCACTTCACCGTCCTCAGTGGTGTAGGTCATGATGCGTCCCTTGGTCCTTTCTCCTTTCTCGGAGTCTACAAGGGCGCGGAGAATATTGCCGGTAAGCATATACCGTACCTCCCTCGACTCTTTCGATATTTTGCTGTTCCAGTCGCGCTCTATGCTGAATGTGCCTATGGCATCCCTCATCATTGCGGAGGAATGGAATATCTTTGGGAATGCCACACGACCCTCTTTGAGCGATACTGTCACGCTTCTGCGTCCGTCAAGCGGTGCGAATACTGCTGATGACCCGGCAAGAGTGAATTTCTTGTCGAATTTCATTCCTACAAACACTCCAAGTGAGGGGTCGAGGTTCATTGTTCCCTCTTCGGTGAGGTTTTCGGGTATCGCCAACACTTGCAGTTGCTTGAATTGGTTGAGACGCTGTTTCAGTGTGTTGCGCACAAAATTTATCTTGGTGCGCTCCCGGTCTATGCGCTCTGCCAATTGTTGCTCGGCATCGGCTCTTCCCTCTGCGATGCGTTTGTCTACTATCAGCTCTATCTCTGCGTCAGTATAGTTGTGCTTCCCTTTCTCACGCTGGGCTTTGCCGTCTGCTATCAGTTTGGCGCGTCTGCGATCTACTGTGGCTTGATGGTTGGCTCTGATGCGTTCCTCGGTGGCCTGCATCCTTTGGTCGTAGTAGGTGTCAATCTCCTGCGATTTCTTCGATACCCACTCCTCCCATGTGCTTACACCATCGTCTTCTATGAATGTGCGAGCAAAGCCTTTTACCTCGTCAAGTGTCATAGGCTTGGCAAGGATGTTGACTTCCACTTTCTCCACATTCACGTTGTCGGCAAAGGCGTTGCCGCTGTCGGGGTCTGAGCCGGGTATCCACACGGAGCTTTCAAGCGTCTTGGCTTTGAGGTCTTTGTAGGATATTTCAAGATCGTTCTCACCGCGTTCGTCAAGTTCCCGGATTTTCTTGACGTAGCGGTCGGAGATTTCTTCCATAACTCGCTCTTGCTCGGCGATGTTGAGCAGGGCAAGACGGCCAAGGGCTTTACGTGCAAATCCTTCGGGGGCTGTTCCCGATGCCTCGTCTCGCGCTCTTTCTTCGGCATTGTCAGATTTGGCATTATTCCTTTCATCAAGTTTCAACGGATTGCCCATGTCGTAGTTGAGGGCGACGTCATCCATGAGGTAGTCATAGACAATCTGGTCTCCGTATTTGTTGAGCACGTCAACAATGTCCATGTCGTTGAAACTCGATTTTTGCGACGAGGTTGTGTTGGCATCCAAACTCTTAAGTTTAGCCTTGAACATCATCTGCAGTCGCTGTTCCGCCGGTATGGAGGAAAGTAGATATTCGTATGCACCACGCACCATCTGCCCCGTTCGGTCATTACGGCCTCGCATTTGGATTTCGTCATTCACATCGGGCTGTAACTGTGCGGCTATCATCACACGCTGACGTTGGTCGGCAAATTTCTCACTTGCATGGAGCGAGATGCCTGTCGAGCCGGTCTTGTTTACCATCAAGACATCTACCTTGCCTTCATTGAAGTCGGCGGCGGCTTTTTTCTTGTCAGTCTCGGCTCGGTTGCGGATATAGTATTTGCCGTCCTCTTTGGCAAGTTCAATGCTGCGACCGCTCAACTCCCTTACTGAATAGCCTGCCTCCTCTATCTTGATACGGATTGCATCAAGTGGGGCAATCGGAAGGTCATCGCTGATGGCGTTGATTTTGTCCATCACTTCATTGTAGGCAGCTAATGCAGTCTCCCCAAGTTCTTCGGGTGGGATTACTCCATGAGTCTTGCTGTTATCCTCGCCTACACGTGAGTAGTGAAGAACTCCTTCAAGGGCTTTGCGGAGCGACATGGCAAAGGTTGGCATTGCGTCCATGCCGATTGCTCTCTCCGCGTCTTCTCCTTGTGCCTCTTTCAAGAAACCCTCCATGGTGTTTACAAATGAGATGATTGGCTTGCGCCCTGCCTCAAGGTTCTTTATGGCTCTGTCGGCTATGGCATCTACTTTGACGGTGAACAGCAGTTGCTGAAGGAGATTGTAGAGTTTTGATGCAAAGGGCGTGTTGTCTATGCCCATGCTCTTTTTACCTCGTTTCTGTTCTGCATATTCACCCATGGCGGCTATCTCCATAGACATGCTGGAGAGATATGGCTGTACATGCTCTTGCTCAAAGCGCATGATGTCTCCGAAGATTTCAGCCACAGTGTCAAACCGTTTCCTCTGTTCTTCTGCTTGCCCGGCATCAGTTTCTATCCAATCTATGCTCACGCCTGTAAAGTCACGCTCTCGGCGCACCATCTCGCCCGACTTCACGAGTTGGCGCGACATGATTTCCTGCAATGGCACCCCTCCTTTCGCTACTGCCTGTATCAGTTCGTTGGTGGCTACGCCGCTTTCTGATATGGCCGTCTTGATGGCGTAGAGGGGCATATTGTCGGGGCGTTTAGCGTAGGTGGCTGAAAGATAGGTTACACCTCTCACATCGGCTATGATGCTCTGCATAAAACCGCCGGTGCCGCTCTGGCCGCCTGCAGTGTGCGCCTCGTCCAATATCACATAGTTGTCGTTGGCAAGTCGCTCCACAATGTTGCGTCTGCGCTGACCTGCTTTGTCGGCTGCCGTAGGTCCACCTTTCTTGTATGCCTTGGGGTTGGTCTTGGGTTTCCCTGTAAGCTCGTCGATGGAATTGAGGTCGTAGTCTACTGTGCCGGTCTGTATCTGACTGTATGTGATGACCGCATAGTCATATTCGGGCGGCAGTTCACCGTTCTTGTCGATGTAGTCAAATACTCGCTCCACTTCTTTGTCGGTAGGGCGTTTGAATACGGTTATGTCTTTGCCGCTTGCATCACGTGTGGTGATGTTGGCTTCTGACTTGCTGCCGAAAATGAATGGCCGCAGGTCGGGGCTGCCCACATCGCAGAGATCGCGGTACATGTCGGAGAATAGTCCGGGCTTCTGTGTGAAGAATATCGGCTTTTTACCCTGTCGCACTGCATATCGGATGATGCTTGCGGCTTGTCGGCCTTTGCCGATGCCTGTCTGGTCGGCTATGATGAAGCCTCGGCCATCGCCCATCTTGTCAATAGCCATCGCAACCCCCTCAATCTGTTCCGCAGCAAGGGCGCGGTAGAGGTCTGACTTATCAGCGTAGCCAAGCTCGTCTACAAGCCATTCATCTACATTGCCGTGCTTGGCTTGGAGCAGATGCAGAGCGCTTTCAAATTCCATCGCCTGCGCCGCAGGCATTCGCGACATGAGGTGGTTAGACTCGCTGATGTGCGGTGAGGCTACTTTCTCATCTGTTAGTTGTATCTTCGGTTTTACCAGCCCTCGTTCATTCCGCTGTCCCACTCCGACAGCTTTATCCCCCATAGGAAGTCTGCCAGAAGTATTGGGTCTTCCTCCGTCACCTCGACTTTGGTCTCCGCGCTCGGTGTCCGTCCGCGCATCCAACTGAGGGCGGTTTCCACCTCCTGTGTTTGCATCACGGCTTTGGTCAGTCTGCGCTGTGCTGCCGGGCTTTCCTGTTCCTCCGGGCTTGGGCTTGCTACTTTCAGCAGACATTCCCCCCAATCTGCCTCCCGTAGCTGCGCCTCGTTCACCTGCACCCATGGGTCGTTGCCCATCTCCACTTCCTCTGCTATCAGCCGCAGGAGTGTCCTCTCTATCGTATCGGCTGTTAGCCGCTCCTGTGCCTCCGTCAGGACGTACAGGCTCATCCATTCTCGTCTGTAAGCGTGATATGTCATCTTGTACTCTCTTATATAGTTCGTCAAATGTGGTTACGGCCTCTGCTCTCGCATCTTTCATCACGGGAGGATAGGCGCGGTTCTCTTTGGTGGCTTCGCGGATTACCTCGCCGTTGGCATCTCTGCGCCGACCGTCTATGAGTATCATGCGCACATTGTACCCCGTGCCGTTGCGTGCATAGAGTTTCTTGCCATCTATCGGTATGATGTCAACCACGTTAAAGTGGCTGTAAAGATAACCAAAAAGTTGGCGGTCTGCAAGTTTTTCCAAACTGCCGTTGCTGCGGTAGGGAGTCGGCCATTTGCCGATGCTGCCCCCGATGATGATGGCGGCGCGTCCGTTGTCGCTCAACGATTGCAGGGCGTTGATTGCCATCTGTCCCTCCAGGGTGTCGATTGTGAACAGCCCGTATTGCTCCGGTGTCATGCTGCCGAAGGGTGGATTGGTCGCCACCATGTCAAACAGTCCGGCAAAAGGTAATGTGCCGTCTTGGTTGGTTACGTTCGGATAGCCCATTGCGCGGAGGTTGGCAAGGCGGCGTGCGTCTATGTCGTTGACGTGACACATTTCCATAGGTATGCCGATTGTCAATGCCCCGTTGCCGGCACTCGGTTCTAAAAGTCTCTTTCCATTGAAACCGTCTGCCAACAGGAATTGGTTCATAACATAGCCCATCGGCACGGGCGTGGAGTATTGCTGTTTGGCAACTCGCTCGCTGTCGCGGTCTGTAAGCATCGGCTGCTTTTCATACAGGTTCACCACACGGTCAAAACCGTCACGCGGATGGATTTTACCCTTGCTCAATGCCAATTCGGCTATGGCTCGTGAGTCAAGGCTCACGGCACGCTCCACAAGCTCTTGCAGGTCGGTGGGAGTTATATCCTTGAGTCCTCTTTCTTCGGCCATTTTTCGTACCTCTGCCATCGTCAGCGGCTTGGCGTTCGCATTGGTAATCCGGTCTACAATTGCAAGCCGGATGTCATCTACAAGGTCACGCTCTTTCTCGCTCTGCTCTTGATACTCTATTGATGTGCCACTGAGTTCTTCTTTGGGCTTGAGTGCCGGTGTTGTCTGTTTGGCTTTTTTCGGCTGCTCCAACTGTTCACAGATAGCCACTCGCTTTCCGGATCTTACGAGCTTGGGAAGATAGCTGTCGAGTGCATGGTGAGGGAAGCCTGCCAGTTCTATTTTCGTGCCACCCATGTTTGCCTTGTGTGTGAGTGTCAAGCCGAGGATTTTGGATATGTCGGCGGCATCCCCTCCAAATGTTTCGTAGAAGTCTCCCACGCGCATCAGCACAAGCGCATCGGGGTGTTTCTTCTTCATCTCTGCCCATTGTTTCTGAATGGGTGCTTCAGCTTCTTTCTTTGGCTGTGGCTCTGATTTGGATTTATCATCTGCCTTGGGTTTGACCTCGGTCTTGGCAGGAGTGTTGAGGTCGCTCTTGACTGCATCGGTTATCTGCTTGCTCACTTCGGCTTCATCGTCAAAGTCAAACAGACCGCCCATGGTGGCCTGTGAGTCTTTCTCGTTCTGCTTGGCTACGCGCCCGGCCATCTCTACATAGTCTTCTCCATGTCGGGGACTGACCGTAGGTTTGGCTCCAAGTGCATCCAATTCGGCTTTGAATTGCTCCCGGATGCCGTTCAACAGTGTTTTGTATGTTGCTCTGTGGCCATACATCTTGATGTCCGTGCCTCCTCCGAGGATGGATTTGTCGCTGTTGGTGACGGTGCGTCTTACGCTGAATGTCTCAAGCTCAACTCGTCCTTTACCAAGTTTGGCAAAGGATATTTCTATCTTGATAGGTTCATGTCCTTTGAGGGGTAGAGTGATTGACACATAACCGTGTTTCGGTCCGAAGTTAGCTCTGATGAGCTGTCCTTCTTTGGCGGCTTCGCCGAGGTCTATGCCGAGGTCGTTGGCCAATCTCGCCATAAGCCCGGCGGCATCGCTCTCTGCGTGTCGCTCGTTGTAGGCTTCGTTACCTTTGGCATATTCACCCAACAACGCCAACTGCTTGTTGACCTCCTCAATCTGCCTGTCTATTTCGGTATTCAGTCTTTCGGCATCTTCCTCAGACTTTGCATCTTCGAGTTCACTTTCGACTTTGCTTGCAATAGCCTCTGCTTGGTTTGCAACAGCTTCTGTATCTGCTGATGTTTTGTCAGCCTCTTGTTTTCTTTGCTCATTTCGCTTTTCTTTGAGTTCGTCAATTATCTTCTCAGTGTCGGCCTGTGATTTCCGCTCGTCAACAATGTGCTGCGCGGTCCCGATTATATCCTTTGCACCGGGCTTGTCAAAGTTATAGACATCGAAAGCCTTGACGGTCTTGCGGTCGTCCATCTCCTCGTCCCATCCCAGATTCATCACTTCCTCCATATTCTGCGCGGCAGCATACAGAGATTTCAGGTGCGGACGGATTGCATCGCCGACCTCCTCAACCATTGCCTCAGCATAGTCGGAGAATTTGCGCAATCCTCCTTTCATCATCATGTAGGTCATGCGAGTACCCATGCGAAGCACCTCCGCATCCATCTGCTTAGGCTGAGTCTTGCCATAACTCGGTGCATCCTCCCGCACTATATCCATACCGACCTCCGGAGAATGATTGACAATCGCCTTTCCTGTCAGATCCACATACTCTCCCGTCTCGATCATACGGCGCAGCGACTCCGCAACCTGCGGCAGCATATTACCATCTTTCCTGATGGCCTCAGTCGTATAAACATACTCGGTCAATTCCACCTCCGGATGAGATTGGAAAGTATTTGGAGTGCGTCGGCTCTTGATCACTATGCTGACATTATCAGCATTATTCCCTCGCTCAGCATAGGTGGCAGCATTTGCATTATGGTTGCTCAGGCGTATATGGGCCTCCTTTCCATGTGGCAATTCTATTTTTGCATATTTGCTGACTCCAACACCTTTTGCATCTATGGCTTGTGCAAAATCAGTGAGTACTCCATGAGAAGATGTTTGACCGGAATATTTTTCAGCCAATCCGCGTAGATTATCAGATACTTTTTGTAACTTTGCACTGCCTGTTGAAGTTGGGGCTAATAGCTCTCCGGAGCGAGTGGTTAAGTCCTGCCGATTCTTCGACGGGCTTTTTTTATGCCCGTATGCGGGGGTATCCTCCCGCACAATATCAGGACTATCCCCGACAAGATGCGAGCGCAGGCCATTACGCAACTCATCAAACTCCGCTGCATCCTCATCGCTGATCCATCTGCTCCGTTTCTTCGGATTCTCGGTTTTCTCCGTAGTTTCAGGCGTTTCCTTTGGTGCTGTGTGAGGGCGGAAGCCCGAATTGCTGTCATCTCCCAAGTCAGTCATCGACAGCGGTGCCTGATCGGCAACATCCTCTTCGCTTTTGCCCATGATCTCATCGGCAAATGCCTTCGCATCAGCCTCAGTTTTGAACAGGAATCCTTTCTTTCCGAAGTTAGACCAATAACCACCGTGCTTCCTCGCTATGGCTTTCTGACCTTTGAATTCTTCTTTACTTACTCGCTCGTCAAACTTGACAGCATAGAGGTCGGAGTTGTCGCGCGTATCTTTACGTGCTTCTATGCTGTAACCCTCAGTTTTCATAGACAGCACCTCTGATTCAATAGGAATGATGCTCTTATTCTCAAACACAATCACCTCGTTAGGAACTGCTCCGGCCTCCCTCATTGCAACACTCGGATAGTTGATGATGCCATCATGCCCTTCGGCTTTAAGTTTAGCGGTAAACTCAGCGGCCTCTTCTGGGGTGAAATGAGCAACACCAATAGTGTAATAAGGATTGTTTAGGTGAACATTGGCCTCGAATACCTTTCCCTTTCCGGTGTCGTCATGGGCGTAGTCCTCGGCAACATCTCGGTCGGGTGTAAACGATATTCCCTCCCCGTTGTATCGTGCGCCCTCCTCTTTGCCACGCTTATGCCCTGTCTCAAGGTCGGCTACACTTTCAATGTCATTCGGCGTACCATGGTAGAGTGTCATGGGCTGGCCATCTCCATCTACTATCACACCCTCATCATTGATATGTGTGCGTGTCTGTCCTACTTCTTCGGTCAGTGCCTTTATGTTTCTATACTCGGCAAACGGCTTGGTCTTACGCTTGCTTGACTGAATCCACTTCTTGAACTCATCCTTGCTTACGCCTGTCACATCCAGTCGCCTTGTCTGCTCCCATCCCTGCTCATAGTTGGCGAGGTATGCGTCAAGGGCAGCCTTGCCGTCAGCAAAGCCGTACATAACTTTATGCTCATCAAACGACCCATCGGGATTGTACTGGTCAACTACAAACACATCGCCCTGCTCCGGCGCGTCACTCAGATACACATCAATGTGATCTTTGTCCTTGCCGATAGTCCCACGGAAATATCCGTAGTCGTTCTGCATTTCGGTTTCCCATGCAGGTTTCCCGGTTGCCTTGTCAACTGGACCTCGGCGCACCGACCCCTTCGGATTCTCAATCGAAATCTTATAGCCGTCAAGACTTAGATGCCCTTTCGGATAGTTCCCGGCTATCTTCTGCGCCTCGGTTGGCTCCTTCTGCGCATCTATCCCCATAGGGCTCGCCCCATCTGTCAGTTTTTGTCCCGTGTGGTCCGGAACGGTGACTCCGCTCTCTATTCCGGATGCGCCAGCAGATACAGTACCCGCCTGGCCACCGCTTTCGGTGCCATCGATACTCTGTACGCCGGATCTTCCATCTTTTGCAGCTCCTCGGGTCGGATCAGTCTTTTCTCCAGACAAAACCTCATCGCCTCGCCCATGTATCGACTCCGCTCCTGTGGATTCATGCCCTTCAATCTCTCCATCTCCTCGGCCATTGCCCGGTCCGTTATCCGTTTCTGTTCTTCTGTCATATTCTTCTATAAGTTGAATGTATCTGTCCGCAAAAATAGAATTAAATTCATTCTCGTCAAAATTCCGCAGGAATTCTTCTGCCTCATCCTGCATCATTTCCTCATACGCAAGCGCATCGGCATAACTCAGACCATAAGCATTCTGAGCCCATTCTTCGTTGCTTGCCTCAACCATGCGGTCAAAGTCCTCCACCATCTTGGAAGCCTGCTCATATCGCTTCTCGGCGATATAATTACGTATACCACCGAAGCTGCCGCAACTCTGCATCACATCTATCAGAGCATTCAGCGCATCCTGATTGTCATAATGGACACCATAAATATCGCACAATTCCTGAAACTCATCTTCCGCAAGCTTCTGAAGCGACTTTCCCCCTTTTTCCGCTGTCCGCCACAATCCGATGAATTTCTTGAATTCGCCCTGCTTCCAGCCTGTCTCTTTTGTAGTCCCGCGCGATGCCCCGCTGTCTTTCCACAAAACACCACCCCCCGAAAGCAATTCTGCTGCGACTTCGTCTATTGTCTTAGGTGTCAGGTCTTCCAGAATTTCCAAGACACCGGGCACATCGCGAGCGCGGTCCGCAAGCTCACGTACCCGTTTGTCCATCTTCGCTTTCCGGTTCTTCCAGTCAGCTTCGGCTTGAGCCCGTGCTTCCTCCTCAGACCTTGCCACAGCTTCAGCATGCGCTTGTGCTTGCCCGGCTTCTCTTTGCGCTTCCTCTGCGGCTCTGCGGTCCGCATCACGCGAGGCATAGACACCCATGATGCCGCTCCACGCTTTCTGTCGGGCCTCAGCCTCTGCAATCTGTTGCCTATATTCGGCCATGGAATTGTTATAGTCATCATCGGCTTTCCTCATCGCTGCCGCCATAGCCATTGGCGAACCTTTAAGTTTCGGCTCTTTCTTCACAGGAGGCTTCTTCTTTAAAGCCTCAAGGTCGGCGCCGGCTTGCTCTACCTGCTTCTGCGCAATCTGACTCGCGCCCTGTTCATTCCCGCCTACTACTTCAACAAGTCCATCCCAGGCCGTCTCTTTGTCCACGGCCTCAAACATAGGCTCCCCTGTTTCGGGATGGAGCGGTATGCGCTGGAGCGCTGTCTGCTGTCCGTTTTCTACAGAAACCTCAGTCTCAGGCGCGATTTCCGCATCCGAAACGGCATTTCCCGTCGGAATAGCCTCGGTTCCTTCGGTCAGGGCAACAGTATTGGATTTTCTGTTCTGTTGCTCATACTCATAAGCCTCCAGTCTGCCGCGCCACTCGTCTGATAAAGTCCCCTCATTGTATCTATCGCGGAGTCGGTTGATTGCCTTGTCAAGCAAAGTATCATCTATATCCTTTGCGACCTCAAGTCCCTCCTCATATCCTCTGTCGTATTCCTCAATATTGACCTCTGGAATATTTTCACCCTCATAGTTGCCGTCTGTTGGAATATTTTCATATGTGGTGTCCGGCTCAGCATCAGGAAACATATTCCTCTGCGCCTCAACCTCGGCAAGAGCGTTGGCAAGTTCCGTCTGTGGATCGACAGCTTCACCAACCTTGAATATTTGGTCGGGTGAGGTAAATTCAATCTCGCCTTTCTGCGGGTCAAGCACAATAACACTATGGTCGGAGTTGCGCACGTCAACACCGGTCCCGTCCTCAAACATCATCACATTACCCTTGACGATATATACTTGTCGGTCGTCAACTTTCATCGTGGCAGGTATAATGACCCCAACGTCCTTATGGGTGCGGTCGTCAACTGCCTTGGTCACTGCCTCGCGCTTGCGGTCTGCTGATTCATCGGCCGCGTCCTGCACTCCGTCAAGAGCTGCCTGTGAATTGATATAGTTGATAACCGCGTCCTGCTGGTCAGCTGTAAGTGCGGGATCCGAAAGTAAACGCCACGGATCTTCCTGCAACTCCGCCATCCGCATCTCCGATTCCGCACCGAAAGCATCCTCGATGCCATCCAGTGTCTCCCGGTAGCGCAGCGCAATCGCATCCACAGCTTCATGATTGCCGCTTTCCATGGCCATACCGGCATCATAACCCTCTTCATATCCACTGCCAAGGGCCTCGTCGGCCTTTGATTCAACCATCTCTCTCTTTGCCTCTGCCCCGGTATCTATCCTCTCTTCTCCAGATTTGTCCTCTATCCTGCGGCTGCGGTCTCCCAGAAGTTTCTGACCTCCGGTGTCCTCTTCCAGATCCGTGTCAACCCACGTATCCTCCGGAATATCCTTGCGTTCTGTCTTCCAACGTTCATATTCATGAAGTGACCCGAGCCACGCGTTCCTCGCCCTCATATAATCAAGAACGACGGCTCGCGACTCATCGCTCCATGGCATCTTGCCCATGATTTCAAGCACATCAGAAACCTGACGTTCATCCAGAGCATCGGCCTCCATTATTCTTTTCATTGCGGCAGCTTTCTGCTCATCAGTCAGGACTCCGTTGTTACCGTGACGCGACACCTTTCCTTCCTCCGGACCAATACCAGTCTCGGGTCTGTTATCGGCATAGAGAACTTCCATCATCTTCCGACCTGCCATCCGCGCACGCGCCTCATTGCTTACCACCGCCATCTTACGATTGTACCGCTCCTTGCCCGCACCATATTGGCTTTTGGCATATTTCATGGCACCTGTCGCAAACTCCGAAGCAAGCAGACCGATGATAAGCTCTTTGTTGGACTCTGCATCAAATACATCTGCAAGTGTCGGGTCGTCATCCGCACGCCCTACAACATCCGCCGCAACCACACCGACAAGCTCTCCACTCTTCATCTTCACAATCGCGTCCACAGGGTTGCCGAAAGGCACACCGACTCCGCGCTGGTCAAGATAGCGTGTGTATCTCTGCAAACCTTTCAACGCGCTCTCACCCAGTGTGGCGGGGAACATGAAAGCCATGTTTGTACCGGCTGATGTCAGGAATGTCTTCTCAAACGCACCGCTGTCACCTTCGAAGCCCGACAACCTGCCCGACGCGTCATACACCGGTGCCGACAACGACCTCCCCACACTCTCGTTTATATTCTTTGCAAGCTGGGTTGTCATGCTTGCCGCCGAACCCTCGAATCCGACGGCTCCCATCATGCGTGCCATGTTTCCTGCGAATTTGGCAGCAGAAACCTTTGTCGAGCTTGCACCAAGACGGAACAGCAAACCGGGGGTGTTCCTCAGGACAGCACGAATCTCCTTAAGTCCGAATTCTTTCGCAATCTGCGTCATTGTCCTCCTTACCGTCCCGGATGCCGGATTCAGTCCGAACTCAGCTGCAATCTCCACAAGGGCTGCTGTAAACTCTCCGGCTTTGCCGGCGGCTGATTTCTTAGCCTCGCTCACGCCACGCTCCTCATCCCGCAGGAAATGGCTCTCCATAGCACGCTGTTCGGTTTCTGACAACTGCTCTCCATTGCCCAGCTTCCGCTTCGCACGCATCAACTGGGCTGTATCCCGCGCTCCCTCCACAAGTCCAAGCGGATTGCGGACAACTTCGGACAAACCTCTTCCCACTCCTCGCGCAAAGTTCCCCAGCACACTTCCCTCGCTGTCACTCTTGGCCGCCTCATATTTTTCCTTGAAGTCCGAGAGGTTGTATTCTTCCTGAAGCAATGCGCGGTATTCATCGTCATACTTCGCCGCCAGTTCCACACGGTGCCGCACATCCATTTCCGAATCCCTTTCACGCAAGTGCTCCGACGACATTCCGGCACGTACCTCTTTCTCGATCTCAAGCAGTCGCGCCTCGCGTGCTCGGCGGTTCGCCTCTAATTTTGAGTCCAGGGTCAATGCCGCACGTTCCAGCCTTACCTCAGCCTCGGCCTCAGCACGTTTAGTTTCACGTTCCTCATCTGACATTCCTTTCCATGTGATAGGGTAGGACTCTGCAAAGTCATCTACCCTGCGGTTCACCTCGTCGCGGTCATCCGCAAATTCGGCACTCGCAATCTTGCGCATCTCTGTTTCTGAGACATCGCCATACTTTTCCGGGTATATGCGCCTCAGCTCGGCTGCCCGCTCGGCAATGCTTGATTTCGAAGCCCCTTCCACCACAAGCTCAGGGAGTGTTATAGGGTCCGCGCTGGCACCGGTGCGGTCTACAGCTCCCACAACACGATAAATATCCTCAGGGTCCCTCATTGCACGACCCTCTGCGGCAAACGGCTCACGCTCCTCCCCGGCTCTGTCCTTATGATAGTAAAGACCCATGCCGGTAGAATCCGATGATTCGTGCGCCTCCTGCGGTGTCATAGCCTGCACTTTGCCTCCGGAAGAATTTCGGTTCTCATAGACCAGACCGCTGTAATCGTTGCTTTCGCCCCAGTCCTCGCCTTGCTCCCGCTGTAAGTCTGCCGCCGCACGACCGATGCGGTTTCGGTTCTGCTGCTCCGCATATTCCATGGCCAGAGCTTCCACCCGCTCTTTCTCCTCCTCGCGCTGCCGTCTGCTGTCGGCGAGCATATCATATTTCAGTTTGGCCGCCTCGTATCCGCGCTGAGCGTTTCTCAGACGCTGCTGCGTACTTAACTCAGATGATTTTACTGTCGTTGCGGCTTGACCATCAATCGTATGCGCAGATTCTGTAAACGAAACCATACCTTGCGCCGGGGTATGCTGAACCTGTGCCGACTTAGTTTTGCCTTCTTGCTCAGCTGTAACCTGTGTTGTCGCTGCCGCTTGTTGCGCGGACTCAACTTGTGGTGCGGACGCAGGGGCGGTTGACGGAGCATAAAGACTCTCAAAATCATCTTTACTGCCCATATTAAGTCCCATGTCTGTCGCCTTCTGGTAATACCAGTCCCTGTCTTCCTGATTTGACAGCGTTGCGGCAAACTCCTGTTCGGTACCTATGTCATAGCCCTTGGATTTAAGTTTGCCATAGAGCCATTTAATATCTTCGTTTGATTGTGCCATGATCAATTATCGTCTGCTTGGTGGGGTATTGTCGTTTTTGTTTCTCCTGCTCGGCGGCGTATTGTCCGCTGAAGAAGGTTTCCCTGCATAACCACCTTTTTTTGTAGTGGTTCTTGTACTGCTTTTCGGAGTTTTGTCATTGGGGTTACGCTTTGTTGTGGTAGTGGAGGTGGAAGTCTCGTCCCTCTCTTCCCATGTGCCATGTTGCCGGGCAAAAATCTCAGCAGCATCTTTGCTCTTGAACCGATGCGGGCGGCCGTTTTCATCCCATGCCACAAATTCTTTATTATTATGCGAGGTTGCGGATGCGTATGAGTTTGCCGCCGAGGCCCTTGATGCACCTGCTGATGCTTCATAAGAACCTTTTCGCGCTTTCTCAGTCTCAAGTTCTGCCTGTTGCATGGCCGGAGCATTTTGGGCTTTGACTTCTGCTATCCTCGCTTCCTGCTCAGCTTTGTCGGCTTTTCCTGCCTGTTCCCTTTGAATATCGGGTTGCAGTACGGCTTTCCATCCGTGCTCCTCTGCTTCATGTTCTGCTTTCTCCCTTGCCAGTTTTCTGCGTTCCTGTTCTGCTTCAATCTCCCGTGCTGTCTTTGCACGCTCATTCTCAGCATCGCCGAGGGCGAGAGCAAAGCGAAGATGGGCATCACGGTTGGACTCACGGTCTTTCCTCGCTTTTTCGATAGCCGCATTCTGGGCGTTAAGTTGACTGCTCTTTTCATGGTTATACATGTTCGGGGCATACTGCGATGTGAAATAGAGGTTGCTCAAAGCCGATATACCGTCACTGACAGCAGAAATAATCTTAGCCGACTTTTCTCTCCGCTCACGCTTCTTGCGCTGCTCAGGAGTCTCCAGTGGCTCCAACGTGTCAATCATGTCTTGTAAGGTCCTGATCTTGCGCTCTGACCCTGCTGTGTCGGGATTACTGTTTGATGTCGCAGTCCTGCCATGCTGTGGATTGGCAACATTCACAACACCTCGCTCAACGACCTCCTGCGCATTCCGCGGATTGTCGGGAGTGCCCTGCGTTGTAACCTTGTCATAGCTCACATTCTCACCCCCGCCAGATTCTTCCATCATCGCCGGAGTTGCCGGAACCACATCCTGCCCGAATTGATAAGGTTGCGGCCCGAATGTCCTGTTTTCTGTTTCCTCTGCCATAGTGATGTCCGGATTAGAAAGCTCCACCTATGCCGCCGGCCGCCTGTGCCACACCCTGCACCGCTTGACTGATAGCCTGCGCTTTCTGCTGTTCAAGATTATTCAGAGCATCCTGTATCTGCGAATCCTTCTGCTGATACTGCTGTTCAATCTGGTCTTTGCGGGCATCGGCATTGACGGCAATGTTTGTTGCAGCTTGTGCGAGTGCCTCGTTATTGGCAGCCTTGGATGCTGCGACAGATTCGTGGGTTCCTCCCATCACAGCCTGTGCACCGGCGGCCTCTCTGTTACGGTTCTTTATACTCTCCTCGGTTCGTGTTAGGATAGCTTGTGCATCTGCCCGCTGCGTCGCGTCCTCATTATACCTGCGGTTATACCAGTCTTCGTTAGCTTGCTGTTGCGCTTGCAGATTCTTCTTCATTTTCTTCATAGCCTTGCTCGCCGAGATGCCTCCGAAGATGCTCCCGATTGCGCTGATTCCTGCTCCTACTGCTGCTCCAATCATTATTCGACACGAGTTTCAAAAGTTAATAATCGTGCGCTAAATTACAGATGTATTTTTGCACCGGAGTTTTAAGTTTTGAATCACATGGCAAAAGGCAAGAAAACGGGAGGGCGTGTCAAAGGCACGCCTAACAAGGAAAATCCGCTCAAAGGTTATCTTCGCGCTCACAGCCTCGCATACTTCGAACCCAAACCGCAGGTTCAGGACGATGGCAAGCCGCGTGAAATTCAGTTTCGAGATAAAGATGGGGTGGTTTTTGATTCCATCATCCTTAAAAAATCAGACGGCACCCCGCTTGTGATGTCCGACTTTGATGTGGACATGATGATACTGGAGGCCAATGAACGCGTAAACGCGGAGCTGCGTCTTCTGGAGTTTCATACGCCAAAAATGAAATCCGTAGATGTCGATATGGACATCCGTGGAACCGTTCATACCATTGAAGACCGCCTGAAAGAATTATGCGGAGAAACAGACGAGGACGAGGAGTAACCCCGTCCTCTGCAGTCTATCTTATCTACTTTTAGACCCGACATCCGCAATCGACACAATATATCCATTTAAAACATGCAACAGCCCATCGTGCCGTCTTGATGCACACTTTACAGTTCCCGGTACTGTTCACAAAATTCATTTGATAATCAATCATCTGAGCGGTTTGTCTACAAAGATAGGCCGCTCAATTTTTTCACCCGGATGTGCATTCTGAAAACCAAACCTAAACCAAAACCGAACCAAACACAAACCAAACTGTAACCTATGGTTAGGTTCGGTTAATTTTTGCATCTGTTTTGCAATTGGAATGCACATGATTTCGCAGGAAAAATCCCGCTATTTTCTCCGTCGCGCTCTGTCAAATCTTTTACAAGCAGTGATAGATTCCCCTTCTTCGAGATTTTAATTTCTCTTCATCAAAAATAATGGGGTCAAAACAGATTTGAAATTGTAGTCTTTGTAAAATATTGATATTAAACTTATTGTAAATTTAAAATGTAAACCGAACTGAAACCAAACCCGAACCAAAACATAACCAAAGCCTAACCAAAATCAAACCAAAACAAACCAAACCGTAACCTTCGCGCGCGCGTAATAGAAATAAGAAGTAATATATAAGTCGTATATATTACTATGGAGGAGAAAGAAAAATATAATCAATATTTTTCTATGGAGGCGGAGTAACGCGCGTGACGTGCGCGAGGACGGCGACGCCTCTTAAAAAATTTTTAATTTCTTTTTTGGCTGACGCATTCGACCAGACTGCGGAACCTGCCGCAGGACAGCTGGAAGTCATGCACAGAAAATAAGTTCCCGGCTTCGAATCAAAGCCGGGAACTTGAATACATTGGAACCGTTATCAGACCATACCAACACCCGAACCGCACCCGATTGCAATTCTCAGCTTGCGATAAGCAAGTTGCAATTTTATAGTGGAATCGTGGAAAGGCTGCGCCCGTCGCAGCCTTTCCTGTTGTCTGCCAGTATCTTACGTTTATTCGTTTAGGATTTGTGCTACGGCTGAGTGGTATTTGGCGATGTTGGTCGATTTTTTGATTGCTTTCCAGGGTTTGCGGCCGATTTCTTCTTCGGCGTATTCCCAGAAGGGCTTTATCTTCGACAGCAGCTGGGTTTCGCCGCAGAGTGTCGCTGTGTAGTGGTCAAGAAGCGTGCGGTGGAATCGGAGCATCTTCTCCAGTCGCTCCTCGCGGCTCCATTCGCGGCCTTCGGAATATTCCGCAGCCAGCGACGGACGTCCCAATACTCCGCGGGCGGTCATCACTCCCGCAATCTCAGGGAAGCGGTTGAACGTCTCTGTCATGTCTTCGGGGGTGCGTATGTCACCGTTGAAAACGACAGGATTGCGGCTTTCGCCGAGTAGTGCGCGGAATTGGTCGAGGTGAAGTTCACCGCCATATTGCTGGCGTGCCACACGCGGGTGAACGTCGATATGCCGGAGGTCCAGACTGTTGAGAACATCTATAACCCCGCGCCATTCCTCCGGGTCTTCGTAGCCGAGTCGCATCTTTACCGAGAATGAGATTTCCGGGTACTTGCGGAGGGTATCTTTCAGCCTGGCGATTTCTTCACGGTTTCCCAAGAAGCCGGCACCGCGTCCTTTGCCGGTCTGTAAGGGGAATGGGCACCCCATGTTGAGGTTTATGCGTTCGGCACCTTCGGCCTGCAGCTTCGAGAGCAGAGTGTCAAGCTCGGTCATGTCGCGGAAAATCACCTGCGGTTCGAGGTCGGTGCCGGCGTTAAGTTCAGAGGTGAAGTCGCGCAGATCCTGCTTGCGCAGCTCGCCATGCTCGCAGCGGATGAACGGAGTGAAATAGCGGTTGTCGCCGCCGTAAGTCTCGTGATGGAAATGCCGCCACGCAGCATCAGTATGCCCCTGTACGGGCGCGATATATATAGGTGTCATAGGTCTCAGTTGGAGGTGGGGAGGAAGGTGAAGCCGACGGCTGCCATCAGGCAGATGAAGGCCACTATGTGGTTCCAGTGCAGTTTCTCGCCCTGGAACATCAGTACGGCTATCACGGTGAAGACGGTCAGCGAAATCACTTCCTGTATGATTTTTAATTGGAAGAGGTTGAACGGACCGCCGTTCTCGCGGAAGCCCATGCGGTTGGCCGGAACCATCACGCAGTATTCCAGGAAGGCCAGACCCCACGACAGCAGGATGACCGCTATCAGAGGCCAGTTCTTGGATATGCCGCTGCTCTGGAGTTTCAGATGCCCGTACCAGGCGAACGTCATGAACACGTTCGAGATCACGAGCAGCAGGATTGTTATTAATGCAGTTTTCATAACACTTCTCGGTGAACCATGCCGGGCGCGTCGTCGCCCGCTTTAAGTCCTGTTTTATCGGCGACGGAAGCCTCTCCGGCAGTTCCGGATGCAAAATTACAAAATTTGAAGCAATTTTTACCCCTTGCAGGGTGTCTCTTTCATGCAAATATGTTAATTTTGCAGAATGAAGTTGGTAAACAACTTCAATAGAATAATCAACGGATTACAATTTCGCTATGAATTTCAAACAAATCACAGACGGAGTATATTACGCCGGGGTCAACGACCGTGTCACAACCCTTTTCGAAGGACTTTGGCCGCTTCCCTATGGCGTGAGTTACAATTCCTATATAGTGGATGGAGGCGAGAAGCTCGCTCTTATCGATACCGTACGCATCGACGAGGTGCGCGAGTTCCTGAGCAACATCTGCGCGGTAGCCCCCGGACGCACGATTGACTATCTGGTCATAAATCATATGGAGCCTGACCACAGCGGCTCGATTCCCGAGGTGGTGCGTGCATATCCAGACATACGCATTGTCGGCAACGCCCAGACCATCGGAATGATCAAGGGCTTCTACCACATTGAAGATGACAGCCGGTTCGTGGAGGTCAAAGATGGTGATACCCTCAGCCTCGGCGACCGCGAGCTGAAATTCTTCCTCACCCCCATGGTGCACTGGCCCGAGACCATGATGACGTATCTGGCCGACAGCAAGCTCCTCTTCTCGGGCGACGCATTCGGCACGTTCGGCGCACTCGACGGCGGTATCATTGACACCGAGATGGACACCGACCGTTATTTCCCCGAGATGTACCGCTACTATTCCAACATCGTCGGCAAGTATGGCAAATTCGTGCAGCGTGCCCTCGCCAAGCTCTCATCGCTCGAACTGGAATATATCTGCTCCACCCACGGTCCCGTATGGCACGACCGCATAGCGGAGGTAGTTGCGCTGACAGACCGGCTTTCGGCCTACCGCAGCGAACCGGGTGTGACTATCATCTACGGCTCGATGTACGGCAACACAGCCGAGGTGGCCGAGGTCATCGCACGCGAGCTTTCGGCGCGCGGAGTCCGCACGATACGCGTACACAACGCTTCGCACTCATCAATGAGCGACATGATTTCCGATGCCTTCCGTTACGAGGGACTGATAGTCGGCAGCGCGACATACTCCATGCGTCTCTTCCCGCCCGTCGAGACATTCATGAACGCCATGGAGACCCGCGAGATACAGGGCAAGGTATTCGCTGCCTTCGGAGGCTACACATGGGCCAAGGGAGCGGTAGTAGCCAAGCTGCAGGAATACAGCGATCGCATGAAGATGCCGATAGCTGCCTCGATGATCCTGCGCCAGACCCTCGACGACGAGTCGCTGGCCGCTGCCCGCGAGCTCGCCGCCACTGTCGCCTCGCAGCTCAAATGCACCTGCTGAACTCTCTGGTGCACCAGCTGATTCCTCCGGGCTTATCCCAATCAATGCCAATCAATGAGGGCGCTGTGTCAGTCTGACACAGCGCCCTCATTGATTGGCGAAACCTGGGCTTACCACGAGATTTCACGAGTTATCTCGGGCTGTCACGAGATGTCACGATATAACTCGAGTCATCACGAGATATCACGAGGAAACACGTGTTATCTCGTGATTTCCTCGGGTCGTCCGGTTTATCCCGGTTTGTTTGAAGTAATTGGCAGGAGGCCGTCGCATTCCGGCCAGGTGGAGCAGCCCCAGAATTCTCTTCCCTGGTTATGCCCTTTTTTCTGCATTCTCCTGAACATCGGTTTGCCGCATTTGGGGCAAACCGGACTCTGAGCCTTAATTGCTTGCTGGCGTTTGGCTGCGATTCGCTCTGCTGTCATGTTCTCGGTGAAGCCGCCCTGCTCTCTGAAAAGCGAGAGACGCGTTGTCAGCTGTCGCTGCAACATCCTGTTGACCCTTACACAGAGTATCAGCAGGGCATTGGCCGCTATTTGCGGCGATTCGTTCTCAATCCAGGTATCGAACCGTTCCTTCTGTTTCAATATATGTTCGGCGGCATCGTGAAGCAGACTGTTGGAGTAGTCCGCTTTGTCTATCGCCAACTTCCAGAGCCTCTCCCGGTCCGGATTGCCTATTGCCCATACATCTGATTGATGCTGAAGAAGGAAGTTGAAATAGTCTCCCTGAAGTTCGTCGATACTTGCGCGGGCCACGTCGAGCAGACGCATCTCTGTCTCGATTGAAGTTGAATGTCTTGAAGTCCCTTCGGCGATATTGGCAACTCCGCATCTGGCAGCCATAACCATCTGATCGAAAAGACGGTGTCCCGGATCAATCTTGAAGTCGAGGAATCGCCTGCAGAAACTTTGCGTGCCGAGTTGGAGGATATTTGCCAATATCCATGAATCAAGCCAGAAGTATGACTGTGAGAATTTGATTTCGACTCCCATGGGCTGGTGGGTATCAGGATTTCTTTTTGCGGAAGGCGTTCCAGAGGATGTAGGCCACACAGATGGCGAACAGCGCGTAGCCGGCCCAGCTCAGGTAACGGTTGTATTCCTCGATCTTGTCGAAGAGCATGGCCGGGTCCACGTGGATGGAGAGCCAGTAGCCAAGACCGCCGAGTATGGAGTTCCATACCAAGGCTCCGAGTGTGGTGAAGAGGGCGAACTGCGCGACGTTCATCTTCGAGATTCCGGCCGGTATCGATATGAGCTGGCGGATGGCCGGTATCAACCGTCCTACAAATGTAGATACCGCTCCATGTTTGTCGAAGTAATTCTCCGCTTTCTCGACCTTGGCGCGGTCAATCAGACAGGCGTGCCCGAAGCGGCTGTCGGCAAACTTGTAGACCACCGGACGGCCTACCCACAGGGCGAGGTAGTAGTTGATGAATGCTCCGACCAACGCGCCGAGCGTGGCGAACACTACCACCATGTAAACGTTCATGTCAGCTCCCACGCCGTAGTTGCGGCACGCAAGATAGGCGGCCGGCGGCACTATCACCTCCGAGGGGAAGGGGATGAAGCTGCTCTCGATGACCATGAAGATGAATACGAACCAGTAGTTGGCATGGTCTACAAACCATTGGAAGAACTCGCTGGCATCGAATATGGCCAGCGGAATCATGTCAAGCATATTTTAGTTTAAAGGGTTATTAAAAATGTGCCGCAGACCGGATATATAAAAGGTCTGCGGCTCTTGTGTCTTACAGTTTTCTGAGCTCGCTGATTGTGGCTGCGGGATTCTCCGCGCCAAACACGAAGCTGCCGGCCACGAGGATGTCGGCACCGGCCTCGGCGAGCTGCGCCCCGGTCTTGAGGTTCACACCGCCATCTATCTCAATCTCCGCTTTCGAACCGCTTTCGTCGATAAGACGGCGCAGCTCGACGGTTTTCTTCAGCGTGTGCTCGATGAAGGGCTGGCCTCCGAAACCGGGGTTGACCGACATGAGGAGCACAAGGTCAAGGTCGCCGATTATGTCAACCAATGTCGAGACCGGAGTGGCGGGACAGAGTGTGACTCCGGCCTTCATTCCGGCGGCATGTATCTGCTGGACGCAGCTGTGCAGGTGCAGGCATGCCTCCTGATGTACATTCATAATCTCCGCGCCGCAGTCGCGCACCTGTGAGATCCATTTCTGTGGCTCCACAATCATGAGGTGGACATCGAGCGGCTTGGTGCAGATTTTCGACACAGACTTCATGACCGGAAAACCGAACGAGATATTCGGCACGAACACACCGTCCATGATGTCCATGTGCAGGTAGTCTGATTCCGACGCGTTAATCATCTCAAGGTCCGGACGCATGTCGGCGAAGTTGGCCGACAGCAGAGAGGGTGAAACTTTCATCACTAATGTTGTTTTTTCTGTTTTAAATGGTTATGTTGATTTATGGCCTTCAAACTGATGTTTCCCCGTCGGACACTTCCGCCGGTGCTTCAAGCATGGCGAGAAACTCCTCCTCGCTTACGAGAGGAATGCCGAGCTGGGTGCATTTGTCGCGCTTGGCGGGTCCCATGTTCTCTCCGGCAAGCACAAAAGATGTCTTCTTCGATATGCTGCCCGAGTTCTTGCCTCCCTGGACCATGATGATGTCCTTGTACTCGTCGCGGCTGTGACGCGAGAATGTTCCGGAAATCACCACCGTCTTGCCGTCGAGCGCGTTGCCGGCCGGTTTCAGCTTGTCGGCCGCAACTTCCAGTTGTACGCCTGCCCGGCGCAGTGCCTCGATATTCTCGATGTTCACCGGCTCGCGGAGATAATCGAATATACATTGGGCTATGATCGGACCGACATCCGGTATGGCCGTGAGCTGTTCGAGGCTCATCGTCATCATGTTGTCGATACTCTTCACCGTGCGGGCTATGCGTTTGGCTGTCGTCTCGCCTACGTTCGGAATCGACAGCGCATAGAGCACCCTCTCGAACGGCACGGACTTCGATTCCTCTATACCCTTCATGATGCGGCGTGCGGCTTTCTCTCCGAAACGGTCGAGCTTGGTCAGCATCTCCTCGGTCAGGCTGTATATGTCTCTGATGTTTCTCACCATACCGGCGGCAAACAGCGTCTCTGCCGTCTCCTCGCCGATGCCGTCGATGTTCATCATGCGGCGTGCGCAGAAGTGCTCTATCCTGCCCGTTATCTGCGGGCGGCAACCATACTTGTTGGGGCAGCACCATGCCGCCTCGCCGAATATCCGGCGCAGCGGAGTGCCGCACACCGGACAATCCTTGACAAAAACTATCTTTGCCGCGCCCTCCGGGCGTTTCGATACCTCCACTCCGGTTATCTGGGGAATGATTTCACCTGCTTTCTCAACATACAGATGGTCTCCTTCGTGTATGTCGAGTTCCTGCATTATGTCATCGTTATGGAGCGACGCACGCTTCACGATTGTTCCCGACAGCTGAACAGGTTCAAGGTTGGCCACCGGAGTGACGATACCCATGCGTCCTGTCTCGAACGAAACGAAACGGAGCGGCGTGCATGCGCGTTCAGGGTTGAACTTGAACGCCACCGCCCAGCGCGGAGACTTTGCGGTATAGCCCAGGTTAAGCTGCTGTCGCAGCGAGTTGACCTTGAACACCAGTCCGTCGGTGGCTACCGGGAGTTCCTTGCGGTGCTCGTCCCAATAGGCTATGTATTCATCAATCTCCTTGAGCGAGTGCAGAAGGGTCATGGCTTTCGACACCTTGAACCCCCAGTGTTCGGCGGCAAGCATGTTCTCGTAATGTGTGTCGAACGGGAGATTGTCGCTCAGCAGATAGTAGAACCGCGCGTCGAGATGACGGCGTGCCACCTCGCGCGAATCCTGCATCTTGAGCGTGCCCGAAGCGGCGTTGCGCGGGTTGGCGAAGAGGGGTTCCTCGTTGTATGCCCGCTCGGCGTTCAGCTTCTCGAACACCTCCCATGGCATCAGAATCTCGCCGCGTATCTCGAACTCCTCGGGCCAGTCGCCCGGCAGGAGCTGGAGCGGAATGCTGCGGATGGTCTTGACATTGGCTGTCACGTCGTCGCCCTGTGTGCCGTCGCCGCGCGTCACGGCGCGTACCAGCCGGCCGTTGCGGTAGGTGAGCGAGATCGAGGTGCCGTCGAATTTCATTTCGCCGACTATGCCGTACTCCTCTCCGTCGAGAGCCTTGTCGATACGCGCCCCCCACTCGTCAACCTCCCCGACCGAGTATGTGTTCGACAGCGACATCATGGGACGCTCATGCACCACATGCTCGAATCCTTTTGTAAGGTCCGAGCCGACTCGCTGCGTAGGGGAGAGCTCGTCGGCAAATTCCGGATGCTCCTTTTCAAGAGCCTCCAGCTCCTTCATCATCATGTCGAAATCGCGGTCGGAAATCTCCGGCGAGTTCAGCACGTAGTAATTATGGTTGTGCCGGTTCAGCTCCTCGCGCAACCGGTCTATTCTTTCTTTGGCATCCATTACTTAATAACTGTTTGTTCCCGCTCCGTCAGTAGGGAGCGGGAACGGTTCCGGTAGCTCAGACGTATAGATACCTCACATCCCACAGGAAAAGAGCCTGCGGTGGCATGGAGGTTCCGGCCGAGCATCTGTCTTTTTTCTCTATTATGTTTCTGAAACCCTCGCGGTCTATCTTGCCGCGACCTACATCCACGAGCGTGCCGACCACAGCACGCACCATGTTGCGCAGGAAGCGGTCGGCCGTGATGGTGAACACCAGACCCGGCACTCCGAACGAGTTTTCCCACCGTTCCCAGCGAGCTTCGCTCACCCGGCATATGTTGGTCCTGGCATCGCTGTGCAGCTTGGCGAACGAGGTGAAGTCCTCGGTCTCCAACAGAAGTCGGGCGGCATCGTTCATGGCCTCGATGTCCAGTTCGCCGGGACTCAGCCATGAGCAACCGGTAAGAAACGGAGACTTGGCGAGGGCTACAAAATATTTGTACGTTCGCGAGGTAGCGTCAAAGCGTGCATGTGCATCATCATGCACATCTATTACGTCGCTGACAGCAATAGCCGGGCCGCACAAGCGGTTCAGTCCGTTCAGAAAACGCCGCTTGTCTGCAATCCCGCTGTCGGTGTCGAAATGTGCATACATCACGCGGGCATGTACCCCCGTGTCGGTGCGTCCCGCTCCGGTTACCGGCGTCGGCACCCGGAGCAGCGTCGCGAGCGCTTCTTCGAGAGTCTGCTGCACGCTCTCCGCGTTCGGCTGTGACTGCCAGCCGTGGAACGGTGTGCCCGAATAAGAGAGTTTCAGAAATTTTCTCATCGTACTTCTTAGAGTGTAAATTCCAACACACTAAGAGTGTGCGTCAGTCACGTTCCAGATATGTGCTGCCGTAGAGTCCGGAGCGGTAGTTGTTGAGGAACTGGCGTCCCTCCTCGGGGGTTATGACACCCCGCTTCATCGAGGCAGTAACCCAGCTCTCAAGGTTGCGGACAAGCTTCTTGGGGTTGTACTCCACGTAGTCGAGCACGTCGGCCACGGCCTCGCCGTCGATTACCTGCGCAATCTCGTAGCCATCCTTGGTGAGGGCGATATGCACGGCGTTGGTGTCGCCGAAGAGATTGTGAAGGTCTCCGAGTATCTCCTGATATGCACCCACGAGAAACACGCCGAGGTAGTACGGCTCGTTCGGCTTGAGGTCATGCACGCTCAGGCAGTAGGAGCTTCCGGCAGGTGCCACGAAGCGGTTTATCTTGCCGTCCGAGTCGCAGGTCACATCCTGTATGGTACACTCGTGGGTCGGTTTCTCGTCAAGCCTTGTGATCGGCATGATGGGGAACATCTGGTCGATTGCCCATGAGTCGGGCAGCGACTGGAACAGCGAGAAATTGCAGAAATACTTCTCGGGCAACATGCGTGCCGCCTTGCGCAGCTCTTCGGGCGGGTGCTTCATGGAGCGGGTCATGTCGCGCACGTCGCGTGCCACGCTCCAGAAAAGTTTCTCAATCTGGGCGCGTGTCTTCAGGTCGAGCAGGCCGAGGCTGAAACGCTCCAGAGCCTCCTCGCGTATCTGGAGGGCGTCGTGCCAGTCCTCGAACACGCGCGACGCGTCAATCTTGTCCCATATGTTGTAAAGCTCCGCCGCAAGCTCGTGAGGGTTCTCGCCGAGTTCGTCATCATCTTTCCAGATGGGGAGCTGGGCTGTCTCGAGCACCTGTATGATAAGCACAGAGTGATGGGCCGTGAGCGAGCGTCCGCTCTCGGTGATGATGTTGGGGTGGGGCAGATTGTTCTTCTGGCAGGCATCCACAAGAGCCGACACGGAGTCGTTGACATACTCCTGTATGGAGTAGTTCATCGAGTTCTCGCCGCTCGACGAACGGGTTCCGTCGTAATCCACGCCGAGACCGCCGCCTATGTCCACGAAGTCGATGCTGAAGCCCATCTTCGACAGCTGCACGTAGAACTGCATGGCCTCGCGCAGCGCGTTCTTTATGCGGCGGATCTTGGTGATCTGGCTGCCGATGTGGAAATGAATCAGCTTGAGGCTCTCCGTCATCTTGTTCTTCTCGAGATATGACAGAGCGTCGAGCAGCTCGCTCGAATTGAGGCCGAACTTGCTGACATCGCCACCCGATTCCTCCCACTTGCCCGAGCCTGACGAGGTTAGCTTGATGCGTATGCCGATGTTGGGGGTTATGCCGAGGCGTTTCGCAACCTTGGCTATGAGTTTGAGCTCGTTGATTTTCTCGACCACAAGGAAGATGTGGCGTCCCATCTTCTGGGCGAGCAGCGCAAGCTCCACATAATCCTCATCCTTGTATCCGTTGCAGACTATAATGGAGTTCTCATGGGTGTTGACGGCGAGCACGGCGTGAAGCTCCGGTTTGGAACCGGCCTCCAGACCGATGTTGTACTTGTTGCCATGACTCACGATCTCCTCCACCACGGGGCGCATCTGGTTGACCTTGATGGGATAGACTATGAAGTTCTTGGCCTCATACTCATATTCCTCGGCCGCCTTCTTGAAACAATTGGAAATCTTGCGGATACGGTCGTCAAGGATGTCGGGGAAGCGCAACAGCAGCGGCGCGTCCACGTCGCGGATCTGGAGCGTGTCCATTACCTCCTTTATATCGACCGGATGGCACCCCTCTTTGGGAGTGACCTGCACGTGTCCCTTGTCGTTGATTGAAAAGTATTTCAGACCCCAACCCGGAATGTTGTACAGTTCCGCCGAATCTTCAATTCTCCATTTTCTCATTTCTGAACAGGTATCTTTATTTAATTTTTATTGTCTTGTCATTGGGCTTGCCCCTCGGTCTTGCGGCCGAGAAGCTCGACGCGGTCCACGATTACCTCCGTGACCCTGCGCCGGATCTTGAATTTGTCCTCATATTCGCGGCTTTTGAGTTTCCCCTCGACATAGAGGCGCGTGCCCTTTCGGATATATTTCTCCGCAAGCTGGGCATTCTGTCCACCCATCACGAGACGGTGCCACTCGGTTATCTCGGTGCCGGTTCCGGCATAGTAGTCGTTGGTGGCGAGCGACATGAACGCCACTGCCCGGTCTTTCTCCGGGTATCTCACGTCGGGGTCACTCCCTACGTATCCGAGCAGAATAACTTTATTTACTGACATCTCAGAGGGTGGTTTGGTTTTATTGTCTAAACAATTTTCTCGAAGTCGATGGCTTTGAGATTCAGTCCGGTTTTCTCATGCAGTCCGCACATCAGGTTCATGATATGGACGGCCTCTCCCGCGCCTCCGCGCAGACGGCAGTCGGCCGCCACGCCGAGTGCGGAATGTTCCGGGTCGCTCTTGGCCACGGTGATCACACACTTGTTGGTGCCCGCCACTTCAGATACCCCCACCGGCGAGGTGGTGACAAAAGAGAAGCGATGGTCATCATAAACCACGTACAGGTCGAGCATCTGCTGAAGGTTCAACGCGCATCCGAAGCTGATGTTCATCAGGGTGCTGCGGCGTGCCTCCGACGGGGTGGTGGTTATCTCGACATTTCCGGCGAAACTTTTCTGCACGCCTGTCAGCTGCTCCACCACCTGCGAGCGCACGCGGCCGAGGTCGGTCGAGTCGATGATAGCCTCCGGGGCTGAGATCTCTATCCTTATGTCGCTGTTGAGAAGAAGGTGCGACGCGAAAGGATAGAGCGCGACCAATGCCATCGAGGCGAACGGTTCAGGCACCGAGGCGACTCTCGCTCCGCGCACCAGGGGCTTGCGGTTTATCTCCGGCAGTCCGTAGACCACACCCTCATGCTGCGGGTCAACCTCCTCCTGCGCGTCATCAAACTCAAAAGGTGCGCACTCCATGTCGGCCGGCACTTCAAGCATGATGATACGCATGTCGGGTTTCGTGGCTCTGACGCGGGCCAGTTCTGAATTGCTGACCGGAGTGCATATGAAAAGGACATCGCACTGCGACACATCGCCCGAGGCCGTGAAGCACAATGTGGTCTCTCCGATCAGACCATGGTGCACGCTCGTGAGCGGCTTCCCCTCGAATCCCGGTGCCACTGCCCACACAATCTCTACGTCAGGGTGCATGGCGAGGATTCTTATGAGTTCCCCGCTGTCAGAAGTATGCGCCCCTGTTATTCCTACCTTTATCATCTGTAATGGTGATTTCTGTCAATCGGCAACATTTTGCGGAACACCTCCATGGCCCGCTCGTGCGATACGTTTTCGTCGAGCACTGCCAGGATGGTGTCGCTGCCCGGGATTGTGCCGAGAATCTCCGGTGCGTTGCTCATATCTATGTCGTATGCCAGACCTGCGGCATATCCGTTGCGGGTCTTGATCACGGCGATGTTTCCTGAAAGTCTCAGCGATATGAAGCCGCTCTGGAAGTTCGGGCTCATGTCGGCCGCACCCTTTGAGAGCAACTTGTCCTTGAGTGTGTTGCTGTCGGGCAGTATATACATGTATGTTCCGCGGTCGGTCGGCACCTTGGTGGTCTTGAGCATCTTCAGGTCGCGCGACAGCGTGGCCTGGGTCACCTTGTATCCATGTTCGGCGAGACGCGCGGCCAGATCTTCCTGACTGCCGATACACTGGTTTCTGATGAGATCGACCATCAGGTCGATACGGTCTTTTCTATTTTTCATATTAGGTATGTTCTGGATACCGGCCGGTCAATCTGCCGCTTCCGTTTCTCCGGTTTCTTTTTTCTCGTTGTTCATGCGGCGGTCTATCTCGGCCTTGATGCGTGCGGCCTCCTCATAGTTCTCCGCCTCGGCAGCCTTCTGCATGTCTGCCTTGAGCTGGTCAATGTTCTTGAGGCTCATGTCGGGATTGAAACTCGACACGGGCTGCTCATCCTTCTGGCTTTTGCGGGGAGCCTCGGGGCCTGTGGTCCGCTTCTTGCCGTTCTCTCCCGGTTCGAAGCCTGCCTCGTCGAGCACCTCGACGGTGGTGTAAATCGGTGCGCCGACGCGGATGGCAAGGGCTATGGCGTCGCTGCTGCGCGAGTCTACCACATGGGTGCGGTCGCCGTCGCTCAGTACAAGCTCGGCGGCGAAAACGCCGTTGGGCAGTTTGTATATGTTGACCTCATGGAGCGACACTCCGAACGACGACATCACATTCACCATCAGGTCATGTGTGAGCGGTCTCGGTGTCACAACCTCCTGGAGCTTGCACTCGATGGCCTGGGCCTCCGGAAAACCGATTATAATCGGTATCCGACGCGTGCCTCCCTCCTGCTGTAGAATGACGGCATACACGCCCGATTCAATCTGATTGTAGGTTATGCCTACAAGTTTAAGCTTGACTTTCTCCATAGTGTTTTTTCTTTTTCCGGCTTTCCGGAAGACTGATCATGCCCGAGCCGAGGCAGAGCTTCTTGTCGGGTGTGTATATTATGGCGTATTGTCCGGGGGCAATACCTTGCACATCTGTATCTGATTCCACCACATATCCCCCCTGGCCGAGATGTACTATGCGGCCTGTCATGAACTCGGGGGAGTGGCGTGTCTTGAACGCCACTGGCAGCTCGGCAGGAGCCGGCCCTTCTCCGGCTGCGTTCTCAGCACCGGCAAAGGGGTTCTCTGTTATCCAGTGCATCTCTTCGACCGGTATTCGCCGACCGTACTGGCGGCGTGTGTCGTAGCCGTTCGATACGTAGACCACATTGTCGCGAACGTTCTTGCGGACCACGTACCATGGACCGCCGCTCAGACCGAGACCCTTGCGCTGGCCTATGGTGTGGAACCAGTAGCCACGGTGGGTGCCTATCTTCTTTCCGGTCTCGATCTCGACAATCGGCCCGGGGCGTGTGCCGAGATGCCGTTCTATGAAATCATTGTAGTTTATCTTGCCGAGGAAGCAGATTCCCTGCGAGTCCTTGCGGACGGCTGTAGGCAGTCCGGCCTCCTGTGCCAGACGGCGCACCTCGCTCTTGGGTATGTCGCCCAGCGGGAAGATGAGATGACTCAGCTGGCTGTAGCTTATCTGCGCCAGGAAGTCGGTCTGGTCTTTCACCGGGTCGGCCGCCGTGGCGAGCCAGTACTTGCCATCTTTCTCAACGACCGATGCGTAGTGACCCGTAGCCACCTTGTCGAACTCATGCCCCCAGCGCTCCTCGAAAAATCCGAACTTTACGAGCTTGTTGCACATCATGTCGGGGTGAGGGGTCAGACCCTCGCGGACGGTGCGCAGGGTGTAGGCCATCACGCTGTCCCAGTATTCCTCGTGGAGCGAGACGGTCTTCAGCGGCAACCCGTACTTGCGGGCTATCAGGGTACACATCTCTATATCCTCCTCGGCCGAGCAGTCGCCCTCGCCGTTGTCGGTGCCGATGCGTATGTAGAACAGATGCAGTTCATGCCCCTGCCTGTGGAGCAGGTCAACCACAACGGAACTGTCAACGCCTCCCGACACAAGTACTGCGATTTTCATACCTCCTCAAGTTCTGATTCGCTCTGGTTGTCGGAATGTATGAAATGCAGCGACAGGAAGTAGTCAACCGAAATCTTGCCCGGTCCGACCAGAAGGATGAAGAAATAGATTCCCATGAACATGATGGGCAGATAGCCCGGCTGCGACCAGGAGATAAGGTAGCTTGCCTCGGCTGTCTTGCCGAGCAGGTAATGCTCCGCAAGAATCATCGCGATGAACGGCGGTATCACCATAAGACGAGTGCAGAAGCCGATCATGATGAAGAATGAGCATAGTATCTCTATTATTATCATGACCGTCATGCTTGTGGCCGGATCCATGCCGAGCGACGATGGGAATATCAGGCTCGCATCGTCGAAGTGGAGCCATTGTCTCAGACCGAACTGCATGAGCATCACTCCCACGAAGAGCCGCAGGAACAGACGCCCCATATTGGTATATGAGTATCCTGATGTGCGGATATATATCTGTTTGAAAATATTTGTCATAACTTATATCGGTTGTGTATGCTTTGACACGTGTCATTTACTGCTCGGCCGCAGCCGATGCTATCTGCATGGCGGTGCGGACGTCAACGAGTTTGGCGGCGATCTTTCCCTCGCGGTCAATCACGTAGATTGACGGTGTCTCGCGCAGGTCGTATATGTCGGTCACCGTCTCGCTTGCGCCGACGTGCCATTTCGAGGGATAGTCTTTCAGCTTATCCTCCCAGCCATCTTCGGGATCGGCATATATGAAGAGCACGTTGACCTTGCCCTTGTCCACATTCGAGCTGAAACGGACATCGGTCTCCATCTTCAGCTTCGACATGCGGCAGTCATCGCAGTCGGGGTCGCCGAACTCAATCACCGTTATAACACCGTTCGGATGATAATGTGCGGTCTTGCCGTCGGGGGTTGTGTAGTCGAACTCGGGCGGCACGGACCCCTGCAGCGTGTTGTTGAGCTGTGTGCGCAGCCGTTCGTAGCGGAGTTTACGCTCTTTCTTCACCCCCTTGTTGTGCATCACGTTGTCGATGAACCGGAGGAATATACCGTCGTGCCAGTAGTTGGCACGCGGTCCGTAGAGTGCCTCCTCGGCAGCTTTGGCAAACTGGAGCGAGAGCACGGGGTTCTTTGAGATCTGCGACAGCAGCTTGGCGATAGATGCGTCTACCTTCGTGGCATCGGCGAAACGCATGGGTGCCACATAAGTCTTGAATGCGTCGTTGAGAGCGTTCTGGTCTACCGATGTCTTGTCCTTGAAGTTCATCGGGTCCCAGAAGTGTTCCATCAGATAGTCCGAGCGTTCCTGAAGTCCGTCCATGTCATCGGGTGCGGACACATATTCAAACAGCGGCTCGATCACAATCTGTTCCTGGGCGCTCATGCCGGTTACGGCAAGCGAGAGGAGGGCTGTCGATATTATGGTTCTAATTTTCATTTCTTCTGTTTATAAATTTTACAGGCACATCGGTTTGTTTTGCAGATGCTCCGGTGCCGGGTAGCGGGTACGCCGTTATTCTTTTACAAGATTTTCTATGCTGTGGGTCCATACGCGGTAACCACGTCCGTTGAGATGCAGTCCGTCGTTGGTAAAATCGCGGTTCAGATTGCCGTCGGCATCTGCCAGGCCGGGCCAGAGATCCACATAGACAGCGCCATGTCTTCCGGCAATATCCTTTATCCGTTCGTTCAGTCCGACGATTCTCTTTTCTTTCCCTTTAAGCGCCTTGTAACGGCCGAAACTGTTGTTGACCGGCATGACCGATTGCAGGTAAAGGCGTGTGGTCGGGGATTCCTCCCTGATTTTCTTTACAAGACGTTCGTAACGGCGTGCAAGCTCATCGACCGAATGTCCGTGAGACACGTCGTTGATGCCGATCAGCAGGAAAATCTTGGCCGGTTTCCCGGCAGTGACCTGACCGAGACGTTTCTCCACTCCTGTTATCAGGTCGGAGCGTATGCCTCGGTTCAGTATGTTGTCCATTCCGAACAGTTCGTTGAACTCTCCGCCGTCGGTAATCGAGTTGCCGAGGAAAACGATGTCGTCCTCATGGACCGGAAGAAGTTCGAACAGGCTCACGCGCTGGTCCCAGTATTCGTCGGCGAGCACCGGCACTGCGCACGAAGCACCTATCAGCAGGGCTGTGGCTATATTGATAAGTCTGCGGTTATCCATGATTGGTCGTTTTTTCAGAATGATACCTTACAATCCCGTCGAGCGGATGACGCACAATCATGTCGATACGCACGCCATTCTTTTCCGCGACCTCTCTTAGGATACCCTCGAACCGGGCCGCTATACTTCCGGCAAAACGTACCGGAAGATCGCTGTGGCCGGGATATTGCTTGACTGTGTTGAGGATGAAGTTTTCCATCTCATCCCCGACGAGCGATTTGCCGTAATCCGTATCGGTCAATTCCGCCACAACCGGAAGAAACGAGGCGAGATAACGGTTCGGGGCAGGGGAGCGGTACACATTGTCGAGCACATCCTTAAGCTCAAGGTGAAAGTCCAGCTTGTCGAGATGCTCTTTGGCATCTGTCGGTATGCCTCCTCTCAACCAGTCCTTGACGAACTGCCGCCCGATTGCCGCACCACCACCTTCGTCGCCGAGAATAAAGCCGAGCGAAGGGATGTTGTGCCGGATTCTCTCCCCGTCGTACAGGCAGGAGTTGCTGCCCGTTCCGAGTATGCAGGCTATTCCAGGCCGGCTGCCGAAAAGGCCGCGTGCCGCACCGAGCAGGTCGGAGTCTACCTCTATTCCGGTCGCTCCGGTCGCGTCGCGGAGAGCGCTCCTGACCTTAAGGCAGGATTCGGGTGTGGCGCACCCGGCACCATAATAATAGACCATGTCCGGTGCCGGACAATTCTCCAGCAATCCGAGCAGTTCTGCCTGAAAAGTCCGTGTCTGCTCCTCCGAGGCTATGGTCGCGTTGAAGCCGCCGGTGGCGAAACGCTTCACCACCGCACCCTCTCTGTCGGCAAGAACCCAGTCTATCTTGGTCGAACCGGCATCGGCAATCAGATTATACTTCATCTCATGTTTTTATTAAGTGGAGCAACAGGTGCATGGCACCGCACGTCACCTATTTCTGCTACTTAATCACAAAGTTAATTAATATTAAACATTTATGCAAAAAAATGCCGCTGAATTTTCAGCGGCATCCTTTATTTTTCAGACAGCCCTCCGGAGGAGCTGCAAATTTGCTATTTAGAAGTTAGACCATTCTGCGTCGCCAATCACGTTGCGGAGCATCGGGCACATCTCTGTGCGGAGGTCGTTGAGCATGTCGTTGTTGGTGACATTGATGGTGGTCAGCATCGGGTCGTTGGTGACATCGAGCGTGATGAGCTGGTTGTTGGCCACGTTCAGACGCTGCAGGAAGTTAAGACCCGAGAGGGTGAGGGTGGTAAGGTCATTCCAGTTGAGGTTGACAAAAGCAAGCTGCTGTGCGTTGCCCACTGTGAATGAAGTCAGGTCATTGTAGGGAGCCCAGACCTCGTTGATGGCCTTGCACTCGTTGAGAGCGAGCTCAATCATATGGTTGTCGCTACAGAAGAGCGTGGTCAGCGAGGGAAGGTTCTGGAGGTAGAGCTTCATGATCTTGTTGCTGTTGAGGTTGAGGTTCTCAAGTTTCACAAGACCTGCAAGCTCGATCGAGGTGATGTCGTTATAACCCGCGTAGAGGTTCTTCAGACTCTGGCATCCTGTAACGTCAAGACTTTCGAGACGGTTGCTCATACAGTTGAGGTTCTGGAGGTTCACCGCGTTGGTGACATCGAGTGCCTCGAACTGGTTGCCGGCGATGTTGAGTGTCTTGAGCAAAGGCACCTGACCGAGATCCATATCTGCGAGACGGTTGCGGTTCACGCGGATTTCCTGAACCTGCGGACAGTTTGTGATGTCGAGTTGGGCAATGCGGTTCTTGCCGGCGTTGATCTCAACAAGCTGCGGGTTGTTCGACAGGGTGAGCGACGTGAGCTTGTTGTTCGACACGTTGACCTTGGTCAGCGCGGGGAAGTTTGAGAGATTCAGGGTGCCGGCGAGATCTTTGCCGCTCCAGTTGATTTCGGTAACGTGACCACCTGAGACTTTCACGCCCTCAAGCGATGCGATGTTGTTGCCTTGCAGACCAAGCACTGCACCATTGGTGTTGCCCTTCTGCGATGTCTGGGTCAGGAAAGACTGGAGTGCCTTGACTTCATTCTTATTGAGTCCCTGGGCGAAGCCGCAAGAGGCGACTGCCAGGACAGCTGACATGAGTAATACGGTTCTTTTCATAACTTTTTGTTTTTGGTTCTTTGTGTGTTTGTATTGGTTCAAATTCGACATATTAACATTTGAGATTAAAAAAAGGTTTAAAAAATATTATAGTTTTTCAAACTCCCCAAGGTCTATAAGGTGGTTAAGGTTCTTAAGGTTCTTAAAGTTCTTAAAGTTCTTAAAGTTCTTAACCACCTTAACCACCTTAATCACCTTAATCACCTTATAAGCCCGCACTGCGGCTGCCTCGACCGAACAAACTGCCGTCCCCCGGCGTTGTAAAGGTGAACATGAATATGGAAGCTTAGCCGTGAGGTGGCCGCTTTCTTTATGAAAACCCCACAAGATCATGACAATAACTATACTCAAAGCTGTTTCGGTAATCGTAATACTCGCGGTTATGATTCTCGTGCTTCTCTCCATAAATCATCTTTTCTCCGGAAATTTTGATGCCGCCGACGAGGATGCCGAGCACCTGCGCGAGGATATACGCGAGGATGACAAGGTGATTACCGGACATAGCGTGTTTCACGAGCTTGTTAAAGTAAGGGAAAACAAGACATCAAGAAAGAATGCCTGAGAATACGACTCGACTCTGGTTTTTATTCAAGACAGTGACTCGACTCTGTTTTTTTCTTCAAGTCAATTTTTTTTTCTTCAAGTCAATAAAGAAGAGCCTTTTCCCAAGTGATGAATTTTTTGACGATGCTGCAAACCAATTGGCGGCATCGTTTGTTTTTTATGCAGATACCACTCAAAAGGAATCTCCGGCGGTGGCGCGTCGGTCATGACTGTATCTTACGGATTGCCAAAACCTCTTAATAAGTAATACTATGCATTTAACGCCCAAAGAGAAAGACAAACTTATCCTCTTGAGTATCGGCATGATCGCAGAGCGCCGTCTCAACAAAGGACTGAAGTTGAACTATCCTGAGGCTGTTGCTTACATCACGAGCGCCGCTCTCGAGATGGCCCGCGAGGGTAAGACAGTTGAGGAGACAATGCACCAGGCAGCCCAGGTGCTCACAAAGGACCAGGTGATGGATGGTGTCGCCGACATGATCAACCTCCTCCAGGTCGAGGCGGTATTCACCGACGGCTCGCGTCTGGTAAGTATCCATCATCCTATTAAGTAACGCACTAAAAGAAACATACTATGGCTGACACAACAAACACCACCGCCGCCACTTACGCACAGCCAGACGGCGTTTTTCCCGGCAATCCGCCGATCGCCTACCCGAACACATCCGGCTTCAAGCCCGCTGAATATGTACCCGTAGGAGGAGTGATTCTTGCCTCGGAACCTATCGAATACAATGCCGACAGAAGAACTGTCAAACTAAAGGTCCGCAATACCGGTGACCGTCCTATCCAGATTGGCTCTCACTTCCATTTCTTCGAGGTGAACCGCTATCTGGAGTTCGACCGCGAGAAAGCTTTCGGATACCACCTCAATATTCCCGCCACCACGGCAATCCGTTTCGAGCCGGGCGACGAGAAGGAGGTTGAGCTTGTGGCTTACTCAGGCAAGCGTCGTGTGATCGGCTTCGACGACCTGACCAACGGCTTTACCGGTCTTGAGGACTTCCCGACATATTATCCCAAGAAGATTGAGGCTATCCGCCGCATGAAGGAGTATGGCTACAAGTCCGAGCCCGAAGAAGAGGCCGAAGCCGAATACTCGCAGAACGAGGTTAAGAAATAAGTAAGTTTTAGACTGTCGTGAACTTACTGTAATGTCAAATTATTAAAACTTGCTTATTATGGCTACTATATCAAGACAAGACAACAACATGCTGTTCGGTCCGACCGTGGGCGATAAGATCCGCCTTGCGAACACCGACCTCTATGTTGAGATAGAAAAAGACCTCCGTGTGTACGGCGATGAAGCCGTCTACGGTGGCGGCAAGACCCTTCGCGACGGCATGGGTCTGGCAAACGAATGCACTTCCGAGGGTGGCAGCGTGGACCTGGTCATCACCAACGTCACAATTCTCGACCCGCTCTTGGGTGTCATCAAGGCCGATGTCGGCATCAAGGATGGCAAGATCTCAGGTATCGGCAAGGCCGGTAACCCGAATATCATGAAGGGTGTCACCCCGACAATCGTAACCGGTCCCTCGACCGACGCCATCTCGGGTGAACATCTTATCCTGACCGCTGCCGGTATCGACGGCCACGTGCATATGGTTTCGCCGCAGCAGGCATACAACTGCCTCTCTAACGGTATCACGACTCTCGTCGGTGGCGGTATCGGCCCCACCGATGGTTCGAATGGCACCACAATCACATCGGGCCCGTGGAACCTCGCCCGTATGCTCCAGAGCATCGACGCTCTTCCTATCAATATCGGTCTGCTCGGAAAGGGTAACTGCTCCGTGCATGGTCCGCTGGAGGAACAGCTCGTGGCCGGTGCCTGCGGTTTCAAGATTCACGAGGACTGGGGTACCACAACCGCCGCAATCCGGGCTTGTATGGAAATCGCCGACAAGTATGATGTGCAGGTTGCCATCCATACCGATACACTCAACGAGTGCGGTTATGTGGAGGACTCAATCGCCGCCATCGACGGACGTACAATCCATACGTACCATACCGAGGGTGCCGGTGGTGGTCACGCGCCTGACCTTCTGAAGGTTGCCTCGCTCAACAACGTGCTTCCTTCGTCGACCAACCCGACGCTGCCTTTCGGTGTCAATTCTCAGGCTGAGCTGTTCGACATGATTATGGTCTGCCACAATCTGAACCCGAACATACCTTCTGACGTTGCATTTGCAGAGAGCCGTGTTCGTCCGGAGACACAGGCTGCCGAGAATGTCTTCCACGATCTCGGTATCATCTCGATGGTCTCTTCAGACTCTCAGGCCATGGGTCGTGTGGGCGAGTCGTTCATGCGTACTTTCCAGATGGCCTCTTACATGAAGTCCGTGCGCGGAAAACTCCCCGAGGATTCCGATTCGAACGACAACTTCCGTGTTCTCCGTTATCTGGCGCAGATCACCCTCAACCCGGCTATCACGTACGGTATCTCCGATGTGCTCGGCTCAATCGCCGTCGGCAAGATGGCCGACCTCGTGCTCTGGGAGCCGGAGTTCTTCGGAACAAAGCCGAAGATGGTTCTCAAGGGTGGATTCATCAACTGGGCGAACATGGGCGACCCGAATGCCTCGCTGCCTACACCGCAGCCTAAGATCATGCGCCCGATGTACGGCGCGTTCGGAGCCACTATGCCCAACACGCGTATGTCGTTCGTATCGCAGGCCGCATACGACGATGGCATCAAGGAGAAGCTCGATCTGAAGAGCATCGTCTATCCTGTGCGCCGTTGCCGCCAGATCACCAAGAAAGACATGGTGCTCAACACGGCCACTCCATTTATCGAAGTCAATCCCGAGACGTTCGAGGTGACTGTTGACGGTTACAAGGCATCCGTGCCGCCTGCCGACAACCTCCCGCTCGGTCAACTGTACTGGTTCTCATAACTATTGGGCCGGGGAGTCCCGTCGCCGACGTGGCTCCCCGGTTTTTTACCCCATCACCGCCGTCCGCGCGGCTCGCGGACACAAATCAAGATTACGAATTTAGAAACCTGTCAAGATTACGAAAAACACTATGACTGTATACACTGAAATTTTAGGCAATATCAACCGCGACCATGAGTGGGCGCACAAAATCGAGGATTGTGATGTGGATTATGTTATCCTCGACCAATGGACTGCACAGAAAAGCCGTTTCCTCGGCAAGGGTCTCAAGGATGATGAGTATCCCGTGGCTCTCAAACGCCACACTCAGGTCGTTGACGGCGATGTCATAGCCTACGATCCCGAGGCAAAGAAGGCTGTCGTGCTCCGCGTGGAGCTTAGCCCTGTGCTGGTCATCGACCTCAGTGCTCTTCTTCAGCAGGATGCCGAGACAATGCTCCGTCGTTCGGTGGAACTTGGTCACGCCATCGGCAACCAGCACTGGCCCGCCGTAGTGAAGGGCACCAAGGTATATGTGCCTCTCACTGTCGACAAGAAGGTTATGCTCTCCGTGATGGAGACTCATCATCTCGAAGGCATAAGCTACGAGTTCCAGAAGGGTCTGGAGATTATCCCCTATCTCGCGCCTCATGAGATACGCCGTCTCTTCGGCGGCGCAGGCCACGAGAGCCACGCACATGTTCACCCCGAACCGGGTCATCACCATGGCGTGCCACACATTCACTTCGACGAAAACGGAATAGCCCATGAGCACACGCACTGAAAAGAATAAGGAGACTCCCGCCGATACGGGCGCGCGTTTCCGTTCGATAATGCACCTGTTGCAGTTTACGGACTCGACTTTCCCGGTCGGCACGTTCTCTTTCTCCAACGGTCTGGAGACAGCCTCGTTCGAGAAGGTGGTGCACGATGCCGACACGCTCCGGGAGTTCGTGGCCTCGCAGGCGGTTCAGGCCGCCTTCAGCGACGGCGTGGCTGCCATACAGTCCCATCGCGCCTACCTGCGCGGCGACTATGATGCCATTGCAGCAGCCGATGCCGCGCTCTACCGCTTCAAGATGAACGCCGAGGCGCGTCTCATGCTCCAGCGAATGGGTAAGAAACTCGCCGAACTTTCGTCTCACCTGTTCGAGTCGCCGCTCATCACGCGCTGGCTCAAGGAAATCAAGGATGAGAAAGTGCCGGGCACATATCCTGTCGGCCAGGGCATGGCTTACGCCGCTGCCGGTGTTGACGAGAAAGAGATGTTCTGCGCCCATCAGTATGGAGTGATCAACATGGTGCTCTCGGCCGCGTTGCGTTGCGTGCGCGTCTCGCATTACGACACACAGAAAATACTCTTCGACCTTGCCGCCCGGGCGGAGAGCCTTTATGAAGAGGCGGCACGCATGAACGTCGACGACATGAACGCCTTCTTCCCGCAGCTTGACATACTCGCCTCGCTCCACGAGAAGGGAAACATGCGCATGTTCATGAACTGATAGCGCTCCGGCGCACGCCCTTGTCATGCAACTATGCTTTTGTTGTATAGAAGGGTAATAAAATACACTTTTCAATACTTAAACTATGTCACAGACTTGTAGAATAGGAATCGGAGGCCCTGTCGGCTCCGGTAAGACTGCCCTCATCGAGGCAATAACCCCGAGACTTCTTGAGCTCGGCCAGAAAGTACTCATCATCACCAACGATATTGTAACCACAGAAGATGCCAAGCATGTCCGCAAGACCCTGAAGGGCGTTCTTGCCGAGGATATGATTATCGGTGTCGAGACCGGTGCATGCCCCCACACCGCAGTGCGCGAGGACCCATCCATGAACATCGCCGCTGTCGAGGAGATGGAGGCGAAGTTCCCCGATACCGACATCGTGCTCATCGAGTCGGGTGGTGATAACCTGACTCTGACTTTCTCGCCTGCGCTCGTTGACTTCTTCATCTACGTGATTGACGTAGCCGCCGGCGACAAGATTCCCCGCAAGGATGGGCCCGGCATCTCGCAGAGCGACATTCTTGTCATCAACAAGACGGACCTTGCTCCCTACGTCCACGCAAGCCTTGAGGTGATGGATCACGATTCACGCCTCATGCGCCCCGGCAAACCCTTCGTCTTCACCAACTGTATGACCGGCGAAGGTATAGACGAACTCGTGGACCTCATCTTCAAGATGGCCCTCTTCGACAAAACCGGGAAATAACCGCCATCCGACTTGTCCGACAGGTCTGACATGTCCGACCAGCCTGACCTCCACCCACCTGAAATCAAAACTATTATGGAAACCACAAAACTGAAAACCGCCTCGGTGCCTGAAGTAGACTTCTCGAAGGCACATGAGATGCAGCCATATCTGCGCGAGCCCGACCAGATGTATGTCGGTGCGCCGGGCAAGCATGGTTATCTCAAGCTCCGGTTCGCCCTCGACAAGGATGGCAAGAGCATTCTGCGCGAGATTGACCGCCGCGTGCCGCTAATCGCGCAGCAGGAACTCTACTTCGACAAGGAGATGCCCGAGATGCCATGTCTTTACATACTATCGTCGGGTGGACCCAACGTTGACGGCGACCGCTACCAGCAGGATATAATTGTCGAGAAAGATGCCTTCGGATGGGTTTCCACCGGAGCTGCCACAAAGCTCGCCGAGATGAAGTACAATTACTCAGGCATGATCCAGAATATAGTGCTTGAGGAGGGTGCCTACCTTGAATTCATGCCTGAGCCGGTGTTCCCATGCCGCCACACACGTTTCATCTGCGACACACGGCTCTCGGTCCATCCGACGGCCACGGTGTTCTACTCCGAGATCTACATGGGAGGCCGCAAGTACTATGGCGACGGCGAGATGTTCGACTACGACATTCTGTCGGTGTGCAGCCACGGTGAGCGTCCCGACGGAGAGCAGCTCTTCCGCGAGAAGTTCGTGATCGACCCTGCAAAGCTCGACCCGCGTCAGCTCGGCGTGATGGGCAAATTTGAGATTTTCGCCAATGTGATAGTCGTCACTCCCAAGGAGAATGCCGACAAGATCTATGCCGAGACTCCGGCCACTCTCGACCGCGAGCGCATGCTTGCCACCGGAATCACGACCTTGCCAAACGATGCCGGACTCCTCTTCAAGGTGCTCGGCAACGACACCGGCCTTGTCAAGAAGACCATCCGCGAATTCTGCTCCCGTGTGCGCATGGCCGTCAAAGGGAAGCCTCTCCCCGAGGAATTCCCCTGGCGCTGACCCTGCCAGCTGAATCCCGATTAATCAAGATTAACCAAGGTTAATCAGGATAAATCCCGATTAATCGGGATTACACTCCAATACCACAATAGAGGCTCCACCCCCGGAGCCTCTATTGTTTTTAACATATAGATTCAAACCGTTTGCCCCACGGTGTTGTTAATAGAATATACGCAAGGTTAAAACCTATTAACACTCTGCGTTTTCTTACACACACTACATTTTTACTGTTATGAAAAAGTTTCTACTGACAATTGCAGCGGCAGCAGCCCTTGTGCTTCCCGCTTCCGCACAGAAAGTAAACCTGTATGCCTCATATGGCGGCTATACAGAGATGGATGCCTGTGACCTTCACGACGGTTGGCCCGATGTCAACACCGCATGGGGTGCTGTCAACGTCGGCGTTGACTTCGGAATCGGCTCACGCTTCCGCATCGGCCCCTCCTACACATTCTCGTCGACCACGACAAAGGGAAAGCATCACTCAAACATCGCATATCATGCGGTCATGCTCAATGCGAAGTACGACTACTACCGTACAGGAATCCTCGCGCTCTACGCTCACCTCGGAGCCGGCGTTGAGATTAGCCACATGATGCCCAAGTGGGGTGACTCCTACAACAAATGTTACTTCGCCGGTCAGATCTCGCCGATCGGAGCACGCGTGCAGCTCGGCAGCGGCTTCAACTTCTTCGGCGAGCTCGGCTTCGGTGCCCAGGGTCTCGCCCAGTTCGGCTTCAGTTACGACTTCTGATATTCGGGGTCAAATACGTTATTGGTCGCGGCATGTCGGTCTACTGTTGGCCGTGGCATGCCGCGACCCTACGGTTTTCCCAATTCGATTATCTCGCAGTCGCGCATGTCCGCGCCGTCGATTTTGAGGCGGATCAGGGTGCGCTGTTTGTGCCAGCCTTGCTGACCGGCCGCTCCGGGATTTATGTGAAGAAGGTCGAGTTCGTGGTCGTAGATGACTTTCAGAATATGTGAGTGCCCGTCTACCATCAGCCGTGTGCCGCTTTCTTTGAGCAGGTTCTTCATACCCTTTGACCATTTGCCCGGATAACCGCCGATGTGCGTGAGAAGTACCGGAATCTCCTCGCATTGGAACTGCAAAAGTTCCGGACAACGCCGTTTCACGGCTCCATGGTCAATGTTGCCCGACACAGCCCGCACCGGGCAAATCTCCTCCAGCCGTTCGATGATGGCTATGTCGCCGATGTCGCCCGCGTGCCATATCTCGTCACAGTCGGCGAAGTGACGGGCATAACGCTCATCCCAATATCCATGCGTGTCGCTTAGTATTCCAATCTGTTTCATAATCCTTCAACGGTCTATATTACCGAAATGTATAAGAGGGTGTGACAAATAAATTACCCTGTTGACTTATTTGTCACACCCGTTTAATCGAAAGCCCGGACGGTCGTCTGAACGAACCGCCCGGGCTTTACTTATCCCAAATCACTGTTTCTTGCTGTTGTTCTGCTGTTTCTTGCAGAAATTCAGCTATTCTTATATTTTTTTTGCTGCTGGTATCAGCGTCACTCCGCGCTTTCGAGGTTGACGGCGTAGTAGTACTTCTTGCCTGTCGGGTAAACACCCTTTAGGAACATCACGCGTTCGTCATCGCCGCTCTTCATTATCTGGTTGTAGATGTATTCAACATCATCGGTCGAATTGACTGGAGTATCATTGATTTCTGTGATGATGAAACCATCTTTCACACCGGCATCCTTGAACGCGCCGCTCTTCAGACCCTGTACCTGAACACCGTTAGAGATTCCGAGGTGCTGCTTGGTCTCGGCAGAAATCTTCATGAACGCGCAGCCTACCTCGGAGAAGTCACCCTTCTTGGTGATTGAAGTATTGCCCTGCGAGTTGCGGAGCACTCCGGTCTTCTGATATGCCTTGTTGTCGCGGTAGTATGTCACCGTAATCTTGTCGCCGGGGCGGAACTTGCTTATCTGCTCAACGAGTTGTGCAAAATTATGCACTTCCGCGCCATTGATTGCGGTGATGAGGTCATCCTCCTGAAGGCCGAGCTCCTTGGCGGTGCTCATGTCGCTTACCGAAGCCACGAGACATCCGGCCTTGGCTGCGGTTATGCCTTTCTCCTTGGCGAGTTTCGCGTCAAGTTCCACCACGGTACAACCCAACATTGCACGCTGCACGGTGCCGTACTGGCGAATGTCGGCCATCACTTTCTTCACGATGGTTGTCGGAATCGCGAACGAGAAGCCCGAGTAGCTGCCAGTGTTACTGTATATGGCCGAGTTTATGCCGATAAGTTCACCGTTAAGGTTGACGAGAGCACCGCCGGAGTTGCCGGGATTGAGTGCCGCGTCAGTCTGGATGAACGACTCGATCGACATGTTGCCACCCTTGTTGTTTGTGCCGAGGCTGCGTGCCTTCGCGCTCACGATACCGGCGGTCACAGTCGAGTTGAAACCGAAGGGATTGCCGACCGCAAGTACCCACTCTCCGATCTTGACAGCCTCGGAATCACCGAAGATGATGGGGGAGAGGCCCTTTGCATCAATCTTGATGAGCGCGAGGTCTGAAGCCTCGTCGGTGCCTATGATGCGGGCATCGTAGGTGGAGTTGTCGTTGAGGAGCACCTCAAGTTTGTCGGCGTTGTCAATCACGTGGTTGTTGGTCACGATGTAACCATCCTCAGATATGATGACACCCGAGCCGAGACCCGACTGCACAGGCTCCGACTTCTTCTGCTTCTGCTGCTGGCGTGGCTGCTGACGCTGACCACCGCCGGGAGTGCCGAAGAAGAAGTCGAACATGGCGAACGGATCATAGCCACCCTGCGAACCGTAAGGGTTCTGCTGGCGTGTGGTGAAACTCTTGATGCAGACCACTGCGTTCACAGTCTTTTCAGCCGCGTTGGTGAAATCAGTCTCAAACGCAGGCGTTGCAGCCGTGCGGATAAACTCGGGTTCAGCGGCATAGGCACCGAAGCCTCCGGCCATCATGGCCAGAGCAAGTGCCATTGAAATACTTGTTTTTCTCATGTGTCTTATTTTAGTCTTTTCTATAATCATTGCAACATGGACAGAGCGGAGGGGCGGCCAATAGGGGACTTGATATGCCTGTACCCCCTTGTCGTTGTCACATACTAAATGCAAAAAACATTCCGCATATTACGCCGCTTAACACTATATTGTTAAATTTAACACCTTTTTAACGTCAATTCTCATGAAAAAGCGACTCCTGATGTCACGTTTTAAGAAAATCGGTCTGTCAAAGTTTTGCTAAAGAGACTGTGGGGGTGTGCCGAAGTCTGAACGGAACATTTTGATTGCGCGTGACGTTATAGCATTGACGGGATAAGGGGGACTCGCTTAAATTACACTTTAACAGATTTATACTATGGACACCAATGATTTGAAAAACAAGGCTCAGGAACTTCAGGACAAGATTCAGGGCAAGGTAGATGAGTTCATGAACAACCCGAAGGTGCAGGAAGTCAACGACAAGGGGGCCGACCTGATTGACAAGGGTAAGGACTGGCTCGAAAACGGCAAAGGCAAGGAATATGTAGAGAAGGGCAAGGACATGCTCGACTCAGCCAAAGACAAGCTGGAAGACTTTGTTGAAGACAAAACCGACGGCAAGGGAATCTTCGGCTTCGGCAAAAAAGACGACTGAACCAACCGGGCTTGGCCAAGTTTTTTTAGAGCTTAATCTGGCTTGACCATGCTTTTTCGGGCTTAATCGAGCTTAATCTGGCTTGACCATGCTTTTGGGGGCTTAATCGAGCTTAATCTCGATTCCACGAGTTGCCTCGACAATTACCGCAAGCTCAAAGCACTCTTCCCAATCCAATTCAAAAAAAGTGAGCGAATTTACTCCCCACTCTTGTAAGTTCAAGACAAAACGAGTAATTTTGCTCACTCGTCATATGTACTGCTATGGATATTGATAAACTCGACATAGACTCTTTTCTCCACAAGACTCCGACTGACCTCGACCCCAAGGCCGGCAATCTTCTCATTGCTGCGCCGATGATGCTCGACCGTAATTTCTTCCGCAGTGTCATCCTGATTCTTGACCGCGAGGACAACGGCGGCCATCTCGGTCTCATCCTCAACCACAAGCTAAACGCCACTGTCGATGCCCTTGTGGCCGACTGGAAAGGCACTGAGAGAATGCCGCTGTACAATGGAGGCCCCGTGGAACTCGACCGTCTTTTCATGTTGCACCGCCTCGGCACGATAATCGACGGCAGCATAGAGCTACTTCCGGGCATATACACCGGAGGAGATGCCGACCAGCTCCGCGACTACATAGCGTCGGGAGCCGAGACCGAGGGAATGATCCGCTTCTTCTTCGGATACAGCGGCTGGGGCCCGGAACAACTCACAAAAGAGATCATAGAGCAGACATGGGCAGTCAACACCGCGCCCGACCCCGTGGACCTGCTGCGCGGCTCAGGCGAGGAATACTGGCGGCGCGAGGTCGAGCGCATGGGCCCCGACTACCGCTCCTGGCTCAGCATCCCGGCTCACCCCTCACTCAACTGACCGGCTCACAGTCTATAAGCCCTGTAAGCCCTGTAAGCCCTGTAAGCCCTGTAAGCCCTGTAAGCCCTATAAGCCCTGTAAGCCCTGTAAGCCCTATAAGCCCCATAAGCCTTATAAGCCCTATAAGCCTTATAAGACTTATAAGTCCTATAGACCCTATTACTCTTAGTCCAATTTTTTAGTGTAAATCAGCAGCGAGCTTGTCTCGCTGCCGCTCAGCAGCCAGTCCTGCAGCCGGCCTGAGAGCGTGTAGCCGTTCTTCTCGAATAGAGAACGGCTGTCGGTGTTGGCTGCCGATACTTTGGCTGCTACGATACGCAGGTTGAGCAGCATCCTTGCGTATTCCTCCATCAGATTCAAGGCACGTGCGGCGTAGCCGTTGCCACGGTGCTGATCCATTACGTATATTCCGATAAATGCCGTGCGCCCGGTGGGGGAGATGTCATAGAGGTCCACTAATCCGATTGTTCGGCCGGTGGTGTCATTATTCCTATTGATATTACGGCCGGTGGTGTCGTATTTCAGTTCGGCGACGAGGCGTAGCTGGCCGGCGCGGATGGGATCGGCGTCGTAGTTCTCTGCGTATTCACGTAGGTTGCGGCGCGAATAGGGCGCGGACATGCCGTTGTCGCGCCATTGTGAGGAGTCGGTCTCGATTTCCCACATCGTGTCGGCATCTGATGGTTCTACGGCGCGTAACCTTAATATGTCGTCTTCGAGGAATTTCATGATTTTTATTTCGATGTCGGTGGGGTGGGGATAATATTGGGGTTTCGCCTGGTGGGCCGCGGCGTGCCGCGACCCTACTGGGGGTTGGTCGAGAAGAGGGTGCGGTTCAGGATGGAGCGGCCTAAGGTCAGCTCGTCGGTGTATTCCAGTTCGTTGCCTATGCTCAGGCCGCGTGCAAGCATCGTAACCTTGACGGGCAGGTCGGCGAGCTTGCGGTAGATGTAGAAATTCGTTGTGTCGCCTTCCATCGTAGGACTGAGCGCCAAGATTACCTCGCGCACATCCTCGTCGGTCACACGAGCCACGAGACTGTCTATCTCAAGGTCCGACGGCGATACTCCGTCGAGAGGGGAGATGAGTCCCCCGAGCACATGATACAGGCCATGGTGCTCGTTGGTGCGTTCGATCGTTATGACATCCTTCACGTTCTCGACCACGCAGACAGTGTGGCGGTCGCGGCGCGGGTTGCTGCATATCGAGCACACACCGCCTTCGCTTATATTGTGACATACAGGGCAATATGTTATTCCCTTGCGCATGTCGATAATCGCGTTGCCGAGAGCATATGATGTCTCGGGTTCCTTCCGGAGCAGATGCAGGGCGAGCCTCAGGGCTGTCTTGTGACCGATGCCCGGCAATTTCGATAGCTCGGCCACAGCCGTATCCAGTAAAACGGAATTATATGACTGGTTCATGGCGCAAAGTTACAAAATAATTCACTGACGGGCAAACCTCGGCTGCAGGTGTCTAAGTTTATTGCCGTGGCAGATAATTTATATCTTTCAGTGCCGTTTATAGTGTATGATTGACTATATTCAGGGCCTTCCGGCCGAAGTTACTCCTACCTACGCCGTTGTGGACTGCAACGGACTCGGTTACGAGATTAACGTCACGCTTATAGACTATCCCCGCATTTCGACCACGGAAAAGGTTAAATTCTACATCCACGAGGCCATTCGCGAGGATGCACACATACTCTACGGATTTCTTGACCGCGCGAGCCGCGAGCTCTTCCGCCTGCTGATAGGCGTGAGTGGCGTCGGCCCCAACACGGCGCGTCTCATTCTCTCCGCTCTTACCGTTCCGCAGCTCGAATCGGCCATCGCCAACGGCGAGGACAAGCTCCTGAAAGGGGTTAAGGGAATCGGCGGAAAGACCGCCCAGCGCATCATCGTGGACCTACGCGACAAGATCAAGGCCAACGGCCTCATGCCCGATGTCACGGTGTCGGTCAACGAATCGTTCGACGACGCGCTTGCCGCCCTCGTCATGCTCGGCTTCGCGGCCCCGCAGTGCAAGAAGGTGTTGCAGAAACTTTTCGCGGCAGACCCCTCGCTTTCAACAGAAAAAGCCATCAAGCAGGCACTGACCATGCTTTAGGCCATATTTCAACAGGCTTATTACCACCTCACATATGCATTTCAATCGCAGTCGGATCTTTGTGTTGGTGGCAGTATTCGTATCGGTACTGCTTATCACCATCCTGGCCAGCCCGCAGTATTACAAGAGCGAGCTGAAGCCACCGCCGCCATCCGAACCGGAATCTCCGACATATATACCTGCTGACACGCTCGAAATACCGGCGCGTGTGCAGCCCACCGTACCCGTCACCGCCGAGGACTATCTCGGCGAGAAGGAGTATGCGGCCGACCTCCGCACTCCCTCCAACATCAAGACCGAGGCAGTCTACGACCCCGCCTCGGGTATGTACGTCATCCGCACCCTTGTAGGCGACCGTGAGATTGTCACCCCCTACATGATGACAGCCGAGGAGTACAACAATATGATGATGCGCCGCGACCTGTTCGGTTACTTTACCGAGAAAAACCGCGAGACGTTCGAGAAGAAAGACAAGGAACCCTTCAACATCTTCGACATGAACTTCTCGCTCGGTCCGCTTGAGAAAATCTTCGGCCCGGGCGGTGTGCGTCTCCAGACTCAAGGCTCCATCCAGCTCTCGATGGGCATAAAGAGCAACAAGACCGACAACCCGGCCCTGTCGCTCCGCAACCGCCGCAAGACATATTTCGACTTCGACTCGAAGATTCAGGCCACAATCAACGCCTCGGTCGGCGACAAGATGAAGTTCAACATGAACTACAACACCGACGCGACATTCGCCTTCGACTCGCAGAACCTGAAACTCCAGTACGAGGGTAAGGAGGATGAGATTATCAAGAACATCGAGGCCGGTAACGTGAGCATGACAACCGGGTCGAGCCTGATCCGTGGCGGTACGGCACTGTTCGGTATGAAGGCCAAGCTGCAGTTCGGCAAGCTGACCCTCACCGGTCTTGTGTCGCAGCAGAATTCGGAGTCGAAGACGGTCAGTACGCAGGGTGGTGTGCAGAGCACCCCGTTCAGCATCACGGCCGACAACTATGATGCCAACCGCCACTTCTTCCTCTCGCAGTATTTCTACGAGAACTACGACCAGTTCGCATCGAAGCTCCCATATGTGTCTTCGGGCGTGAAAATCACACGCATCGAGGTATGGATCACCAACAAGAACGGCAACTATAACGAGACCCGTAACTTCGTGGGTTTCATGGACCTTGGCGAGAACCACAACCTCGCTTCTGATTACTGGACTCCGAACCTGTCGTTCAATAACCCGAGCAACCAGTCGAACAACTTGCTCGATGTCATCAAGAGCGAGTATCCGGGTGCGCGTAACATTAACACGGTTACACAGACGCTCGAACCGCTCAAGGCCTTCGGAATCGAGGGTGGTCGCGACTACGAGAAAGTAGAGTCTGCTCGTCTGCTCAAGGAGAGCGAGTATTCGCTCAATTCCGACCTCGGTTACATATCGCTCAAGTCCGCGCTCAACACCGATGAGGTGCTTGCCGTGGCTTTCGAATACACCTACGGCGGCAAGGTCTATCAGGTGGGTGAGTTCTCGTCTGATGTTACTACAACTACCGAGTCGCTTTTCCTGAAGATGCTCCGTTCCACCACCGTGTCGCCCAAACTCCCCATGTGGCGGCTCATGATGAAGAACGTCTATGCACTCGGAGCCTACCAGATGCAGAGCAAGAACTTCAAGATGAACATCAAGTTCCTGAGCGACACAACCGGTATCGAGATAAACTATCTTCCTGTCGGCACAATCGCCAACCAGCCCCTTCTCCAGGTCATGAATCTCGACCGTATCGACTCCAACCAGGAGTCGAATGCCGACGGTTTCTTCGACTACGTGGAGGGTTACACCGTGCAGTCGTCGTCGGGTAAGATCATTTTCCCTGTGGCCGAGCCTTTCGGCGAGCACCTTGCCCGCAAGATAGGCGACCCCGCCATTGCCGAGAAATACGTCTACCGCGAGCTTTACGACTCGACGCTTGTGGTTGCGCGCCAGTTTGCCGACAAGAACAAGTTCTCTCTCGTCGGCGAATACCAGGCGTCGGGCGGCGCGACAATCCGTCTTAACGCCATGAACGTGCCGCGAGGTTCGGTAGTGGTGATGGCCGGTGGTGTGGTACTGACCGAGAACTCCGACTATACCGTCGATTACTCCATGGGTATCGTGACCATCACCAACCAGAGCATCATCGACTCCGGTACCAACGTGAGCGTCACGCTTGAGAACCAGTCCATGTTCTCCATGCAGCGCAAAACCCTGCTCGGACTCGATGCACAGTATCAGTTCAACAAGGACTTTACGCTCGGCGGTACCATAATGCACTTCTCCGAGAAGGCCCTAACGAAGAAGGTCAACATCGGCGACGAGGTGATCAACAACACCATGTGGGGTCTCAACCTGAGCTACCGCAAGGACTTCATGTGGCTCACCAACCTGCTCAACAAGGTGCCGACAATCAATGCCACCGCACCCTCCACATTCCAGGTCAACGCCGAGTTCGCCCAGCTCATACCCCACAAGCAGAAGAGCGGGTCGGCCTCCGGTTCGAGCTATATCGACGACTTCGAGGCCACCCAGACCGGCATAGACCTGCGCTCTCCCTATTCATGGTTCCTTGCCCCGACACCCTACGATGCGGGACCCGATGCCCTCTTCCCCGAGGCCGCTCTCTCAAACGACGTGGCTTACGGCAAGAACCGTGCGCTCCTCGCATGGTACTACATTGACCGCGCATGGACACAGCGCAACTCCAACATGCTCCCCGGATACCTGAAGAATGACCCTCACCAGATGTCGAACCCCTACATCCGCGAGGTCTATGTCAACGAGCTCTTCCCGTACCGCGACCTCGCATATGGTGAGGCCAACTGGATCCAGACCCTCAACCTCTCTTTCTATCCGCGTGAGCGCGGTCCCTACAACCTCGATGCCGATAACATCGACTCCGACGGCTCTCTCCTTAACCCGGAGAAGCGTTGGGGTGGTATCATGCGCAAGATGGATAACTCCAACTTCGAGTCGTCTAACGTGGAGTACATCCAGTTCTGGCTGCTCGACCCCTTCCTCGACGACGAGAATCCCAACCGCGAGGGTGGTGACCTCTACTTCAACTTCGGCGAAATCAGCGAGGATATCCTCAAGGATGGTATGAAGAGCTACGAGAACGGTATACCCGTCGACGGTAACTACGACTTCATTGCCGAGACAAACTGGGGACGCGTGTCGCGCCAGAACTCGCTCACCTACGCGTTCGACAACAGTTCCGACGCGCGTCTGCTCCAGGACGTAGGTCTCGACGGTCTTCCCAACGAGGATGAGTTCACTTTCTCCTCCTACAAGGACTATCTCGACAAGCTGCGTGCAAAGCTCCCGGCATCGACCATCGCCGAGATGCAGGACAATCCCTTCTCGCCGATGAACGACCCCGCCGGCGACAACTATCATTTCTACCGCTCGAACTACTACGACGAGGTCAAGGCCGGAATCCTTGAACGCTACAAGCGTTACAACGGCGTGGAGGGCAACTCGCTCTCGCCCGACCAGTCTGACAATCCTCAGTATCAGTCGGCGCGTGCCGTGCCCGATGTCGAGGACATCAACCAGGACAACACGCTCAATGAGTACGAGCGATATTTCCAGTACAAGATCTCAATCCGCCCCGAAGACCTTGAGGTGGGCCGCAACTACATCACCGACAAGCAGGTCTCTGAGGTATCGACTGCCGAAGGCAAGCAGACCGCCGTCTGGTATCTCTTCAAGGTGCCCCTCAGCTCGCCCGACAAGGTGGTGGGCGGCATCAACGACTTCTCGACCGTGCGTTTCGCCCGCATGTTCATGACAGGCTTCAAGGAGGTGACCCATCTCCGCTTCGCCACTCTCGAACTCGTGCGCGGCGAATGGCGCGACTACAAGTTCAACCTCAACTCGCGCAATGACTCTCCGGCCGAGGGTGAGATTGACATGAGCGTGGTGAACATAGAGGAGAACTCCGGCCGTCAGCCTGTGAACTATGTGCTCCCTCCGGGCGTGGACCGCGACCAGGATCCCGGCGCGGCCCAGGCCACGCAGCTCAACGAGCAGTCGCTTGAGATGACTCTGACCGGCATCCAGCCCGGCGACGCACGCGGTATCTACAAGAACACGCAGATGGACCTCCGCATCTACAAGCGTCTCCAGATGTGGGTACATGCCGAGGCTCTTATCGACAACACTACCAACCTCCGCAACGGCGACTTCGCTCTCTTTATCCGTCTCGGTTCGGACGTGAAGAATAACTACTACGAGTATGAGATTCCTCTCGACCTGACACCGCCGGGTAATTACAACAACTTCAACAGCCAGGACCGTTCGCGTGTGTGGCCGACCAACAACCGCCTTGACATTCCTCTCGACCTGCTGACCTCGGTCAAGACCGACCGCAACCGCGACCGCAGTGCGAATGTCGACGGCGTAAGCTACACCACTCTCTATTCGATACTCGACCCCGACAACAACCATAACACGGCGAGTGTGATGGGTAACCCGTCGCTGTCGGACGTCCGCGTCATGCTCATCGGTGTGCGTAACCGCTCCAACTCGGTCAAGGATGGTACAATCTGGGTGAACGAGATGAAGGTGACCGACTTTAACGAGTCGGGCGGCTGGGCATTCAACGGCAACGCGAGTCTCTCGCTCTCCGACATTGCAATGGTCAATTTCAGCTACCACCGCGAGACCGACGGTTTCGGTGCGGTTGACCAGGGTCTCTCGTCGCGTCGTCTCGATACGTATGACCAGTATAACCTCGTGGTGCAGGGTGATGTCGGCAAGATTCTTCCGGAGAAGGCCAAGCTCAGCGCCCCGGTCTACTATGCCCGTTCGCAGGAGACCACCACACCGAAGTATAATCCGCTCGACCAGGACATTCTTCTGAAGGACGCTCTCAAGGCGGCGACAACCAAGGCTGAGAAAGATTCGATCAATTCCTACGCCGTGACCCGCAAGACCACCGAGAGCTTCTCGGTGTCGAACTTCCGCTTCAATGTGCAGAGCAAGAATCCCATGCCCTGGGATCCGGCCAACTTCACGCTGACGTTCTCTTTCAACAAGCAGAAGAACCTCGACCCGGTCACGGAGTATGAGAACACCTACGATTACCGTGGCTCGTTCCAGTACTCCTACACTCCATATTTCAAACCGCTCAAACCCTTCTCGTTTATCAAGGGTAAGGGGAAGACGGCGAAATTCTTCAAGGACTGGGAGCTGAACTGGCTCTTCAACAACCTGACGTTCTACACCTCGATGAACCGTCACTATTACGAGGAGCAGACCCGTTCGGAGGTCGATGTTGACTTCCAGCTCCCCGTTCAGGTGAGCAAGAATTTCCTTTGGGACCGTCAGCTCTCGCTGACATGGAACCTTACCAAGTCGCTCTCGTTCTCGTTCGCGAGCAACACCACTGCCCGCATCGAGGAGACTGTCGGCGCGGTCAACCGCCGCCTGTTCCCCGACGAGTACCGCGAGTGGAAAGACACTGTGATGTCCTCGCTCCGCAGTCTCGGTACGCCATGGAACTACAACCAGACATTCACCGGTACATACAAGGCTCCGTTCAACAAGATTCCGGTGCTCGACTATCTGACCGGTTCGGTGAGCTACAACTCCGTTTACCGCTGGGACAAGGGTGCTACGGTAGAGGACGTGTATCTCGGTAACACCATCCAGAACCAGACCACATGGAACGCCGATGCCCGTCTCAATTTCGAGACACTCTTCAACAAGTCGAAGTATCTCCAGAATATCAACAAACGTTTCGGAGGCTCCGGCTCGAAGAATAACCAGCGGGACAAGAACAACCGCAACAACAAGAAGGATGCAAACGCCAAGGAGAAGGCTCCGAAGACCAAGAAGTTCGAGCGTGCGGTGACTCTCTCGCCCGACTCGGCAATCACCATCAAGCATAATCTCAACAACAAGAAAATCCGCTTGTCGGCACGCGCCGACGGCAGGGTTGTCAGAGTGAACTACAAGGTGGTCGATGCCAACACCATCCAGATTACCGACACTGGCCGCACGAACCTCGCCATATCGATCACAGTGCCGAACAAGGATGCTTCTGACAAGAAGAGTATCGGCACCGAGATTGCCGAGCACTCGCTCCGCTTCCTCATGATGCCCCGTTCGCTGTCGTTCAAGTGGCGCAGCAGCCATTCGCTCAATATTCCGCTCTACTCTCCCAATGTCGGCAACGTGTTCGGCCAGTCTCAGAGCCATGGACCGATGGCTCCGGGTCTCGACTTTGCGTTCGGTTTCTACGACAAGGATTATGTGGACCGCGCTCTCGCACGCGACTGGCTCATCACTACCTCAGAGCAGGTTTCTCCCGCGCTGTGGAGCCAGAGCCAGGAGTTCAATTTCGAACTCAACCTCGAACCGATACGCGGCCTGAAGATTGTGCTGACATCCAACCTGACCGATGCCCGCACCGAGCAGATGCAGTTCATGTACTCAGGTATGCCGACTTCATACTCGGGTAACTACGTGCGCACCGCCTGGGCGTTCCCGACTGCCATGCGCTCGTTCAAGGCCGAGAACGGCTACAAGTCCGACGCGTTCGACAATTTCCTCGCGTACATCCCGCAGGTTGCCGCACGTGTCAACGCCGAGTACAGTGGCACGGTCTATCCGTCGACCGGATTCATGGAGGGTAACGCCACAGCCGGTACAGCATATAACCCTGAGATCGGTTCGGTGTCGCCCACAAGTTCCGACGTGCTTATCCCGGCGTTCCTCGCCGCATACACGGGCACAAGCCCCTCGAAGGTGTCGCTCAAGCACTTCCCGGGTCTTGAGTCGATGCGTCCCAACTGGCGTATAACCTACGACGGCCTGATAAACCTCGGTAACATGAAGAAGTGGTTCAAGTCGTTCACGCTAAGCCACGCCTACCAGTGTACGTACTCCATCGGATCCTACTCCAGCTTCATGAACTGGGTGGCGGCTCCCAACGGAAGCGGCGACATGGGCTTCATCCAGAACGAGCAGACACAGCAGCCGATCCCTTCGAGTCCGTTCAACATCTCGTCGGTAGCGATTACAGAGAAGTTCGCGCCGCTGATCGGTGTGAAGTTCACGCTGTTCAACGACGTGACGTTCAATGCCGAGTACCGCGACTCGCGCACGCTCAACCTCAACTCTTCGGCCGGACAGCTCGTTGAGACCATCTCGAAACAGATGACCTTCGGTGCAGGCTACAAGATAGCCAACTTCAACAAGATTCTTAAGATCGGAGGCAAGCAGGGAAGCGTGTCGAACGACCTCACGCTCAACCTCGACCTGTCGTGGAGCAACAACCAGTCGCTCATACGCCGCATCGAGACCGCCTATACCCAGGCGACGCAGGGATCAAGCACATTCTCCGTCAACTTCATGGCGAGCTACATACTCAGCAAGCGCATCACTCTGTCGGCCTTCTTCGACCACCAGACCAACACGCCGCTCGTATCCAACTCCGCCTACCCGACCAGCAACTCCAACTACGGTATCGCCGTCAACGTCTCCCTCGCCCGATAACCCTCAGTTGCAGAAAATGAACCACAGATAATTTCTTACGAATGTCGACAAGCACTCAACAGAAGCAGGAACTATTCAAAGCCGAAACCGTATGAACGACCTCGCAACACTACCTGAAAACATAGGCCTCCGCCTTATAATGCTCCGCAATCAGCCGGTATTGCTTGACTCAGATGTCGCTGCTATTTTTGGAGTGGAAACAAAAAGAGTGAACGAAGCAGTCAGAAGGAACAGCGAAAAATTTCCTAAAGATTACATGTTTTCTCTTGATAAACAGGAAATTGCAAACTTGAGGTCGCAATTTGCGACCTCAAGCACCGGCTGGGGAGGAGCCAGGCATGAACCGAAAGCCTTTACCGAAAAGGGTCTTTATATGCTTGCAACCATTCTTAAAAGTAAGCAAGCCGTCGAGGCCACATTCGGAATTATCGAGACATATGCCCAGGTGCGCGAACTGCAAACCACTCTTACGGCACTGCATAATCACGACAACAAAAACAAAGGTTTAATCAGTCGGTTTTCCGAATTGCTGTCCGATATTGTATTGCCCGACTTGAGGCCCGACGAAGCAGAAACCTCAATAGAGCTGAATTTTTTCATCGGCAAGCTCAAACACACCGTGAAACGCAAACGCCGCGACAACGGCCCCGACATAGTTGAAGAATCCGAAGAAAAATACGGCACCGACAACTAACCCGAAACAACTATGAGCAAACTACAAGAAATAATGAAAGCAGATTCGTAGGGAGATATAACCCGTAAGGGATAGACCTATGCGCTGCATTGTAAATTTGAAAGGTTATGAAAGATGATATTCGTTATATAGCGGAGTGGGAGCTGGATGGCCCGGTGCTGTTGGCTCTTCCGCATGCCGATACTGATTGGGCGGACATTCTTCCCGAAGCCCTTGATCAGTATGCCCGGCTTATTGATGCCCTCGTGTCGCATGGCGAGAAGGTCGTGCTTCTTGTCCCGGACGAGTCTGAGGCGCGTGCCGCCCTCTGCGGTTGCCCGCTCGACGGCGTGACTTTCGTGGAGATGCCGACCAACGACACCTGGACACGTGATTACGGCCCGATCGCTCTGGAGCGTCATGGTCGTGTCCGCGCCCTGGATTTCGGTTTCAACGGCTGGGGACTGAAGTTTGCCGCCGACCGCGACAATCTTGTCAACCTCAACATGAGCCGCAGCGGACTGATGCCGGTAGGCATGTACCGCAACCGCCGCGACTTTATTCTTGAGGGAGGCTCAATCGAGACCGACGGCCACGGTACCCTGTTGACAACCTCGCGGTGCCTGCTATCGCCCAACCGCAACGGCGGCGGAACACGTGCCGAAGTGGGAGAGGAACTGACCCGTGAGCTTGGCGTGGACCACATACTCTGGCTCGATTACGGTGCCTTGATCGGTGACGATACCGACTCGCATATCGACACTCTCTGCCGCATGGCGCCGGGTAACACCATACTCTTCACCGGATGCCGCGACATGGACGACCCGCAGTTTGAGGAGCTGCTGCACATGCGTGCCCAGCTCTCGATGTTCCGCAACGCCGAGGGGGAGCCGTTCAATCTGCTTGAACTTCCGTTGCCCGCTGCCGTTTATGATGAGGAGGGCAACCGTCTGCCGGCCACCTACGCAAACTATCTGGTGACGCCCCGCGCAATCTATATGCCCGTCTACGGGCAGCCGGAGAACGACCGTCTGGCCTGCGAGATGGTGCGAGTGGCCTTTCCCGATCACGAGGTTGTGCCGGTCGATTGCGTGACCCTGACCAAACAGCACGGCTCTCTCCACTGCTCCACAATGACCCTCCCCTTCAGCCCAGAAAAGCTATAAGACCTATAAGACCTATAAGACCTATAAGACCTATAAGACCTATTAGACCCATAAGCCTTATCAGCCCTAAGAACCCTAACCCCAATAAATATGAAGATAGGAATAGTTCAGCATACATTTTCAGAAGACGTTGACACCAACCGCGCCCGCAATCTGACGGCTATCGAAAGCCTTGCTTCGGAAGGCGCACAGCTCGTGGTGCTTTCCGAGCTCCACGACTCGCTCTATTTCTGCCAGACCGAGGATGTCGAGAATTTCCGTTACGCGGAGGAGATTCCGAGCGAGTTCACCGAGTTCTACAGCGAGGCCGCCGCTGCCAACAATGTGGTTATCGTGACGAGCATGTTCGAGCGTCGCGCCCCGGGACTCTATCACAATACCGCCGTGGTGTTCGACACTGACGGCCACATGTGCGGCAAGTACCGCAAGATGCACATTCCCGACGACCCCGGCTTCTATGAGAAGTTCTATTTCACTCCGGGCGACATCGGCTTCGAGCCGATTGAGACCTCGCTCGGCCGAATCGGTGTGCTTGTCTGCTGGGACCAGTGGTATCCCGAGGCCGCGCGGCTCATGGCCATGCGTGGTGCGGAGATGCTGGTGTATCCCACAGCAATCGGCTGGAATCCCGATGATACCGAAGATGAGAAGGCACGTCAGCGCGAGGCATGGATTACCATACAACGCTCGCACGCCGTGGCCAATGGAATACCCGTGGTGTCGGTCAACCGCTGCGGCTTCGAGGAGGATCCGTCGGGACAGACATCGGGCATAGACTTCTGGGGATCGAGCTTCGTGGCCGGACCGCAAGGAGAGTTCCTGTTCATGGCACCCGACAACGCCCCCTGCGAGCAGATTGTCGACGTTGACATGACGCGTTCGGAGAACGTGCGCCAATGGTGGCCCTTCCTCCGCGACCGCCGCATCGATGCCTACGCTCCGCTCACATCGCGCTATCTCGATTAAATCTGAGCATAGAAATAATTGAACCTGCCGCACGGTTTGACCGGGTGGCAGGTTCTGTTTATATCCAGCGGATTTTGCGGAGCCATAGGAAAATCAGCAGGGCGAGCAGCACACAGAAGATTATGATTTTCCAGAAGGCACCGGGCGTTGTGCCGTAGGCCACGGCGACGTTCATGCCGTAGAAGCTCGCTATCAGTGTGGGCAGCATCAATATGATTGACACGCTCGTCATCTTCTTCATGATCTCGTTGACATTGTTGGAGATGACAGAGGTCAGTGTGTCCATGGTGCTGTCGAGAATCTCTATGTAGACATTGACGGTGTTCTGCGCCTGTTGCAGCTCAATGTTGACATCATCGAGCAGGTCGGGGTCGCAGTCTTCGGAAAACATCTTGTTGATGCGGGTCACAAGGGTAGTGTTGCCGCGCAGGGCAGTGTTGAAGTACACGAGCGACTTCTGGAGCTGCATCAGGTTGTACAGGTCCTCGTTGCGCACGCTGTCGCGCAGTTCCGTGACCGAACGGTCTACGGTGTGATTGATCTCTTTCAGATAATTCAGGTACCAGTACGTGGCCGAGAATATCATGCGCAGTATGAAGTCCGGCTTGTTGACTTCCATTATATGCCGCTTGCGGGAGTGTTCGATGAAGTCGGTTATCATCTCCGTGCGGTTGTGGCTGATTGTCACAAGCAGCTCACCTTTGGTGATGATGGCGAAGGTCACGGTGTCGTAGCAGTCAGGCTCGCTGTTGCTGCGGCGGGGTATGCGCAGGATTGTCAGCAGCCAGTCATCCTCGCGGTCGAAGCGGGGACGCTCATCCATGTCGGCCGCGCTCTCAAGAAATGATTCAGGAATGCCAAGCTCAGAACGCAGGAATGTGAAATCCTCCTCGTCGGGACATTCCACATTTATCCAGCATTCCGGCTCCCACTCCGGTTTCTCCACATATCCGTTCTCGCTTGTGTAAAATTTTCTCATACCCTTTCCATAACCGGATGTTTGTCCATGATGCACGTAGGGACGCACGGTCCGTGCATCCTCCTACATAATTATTAACGCATGGCTCCCTGTATGGTTCCCGGATGGTTACGATAGTACTATTTCTTCAGTATCACGTACAGCACAACCGGCACTCCGGCAAGAGGAGTGAGAGCGTTGATGGGAATGACGTTTCCGTCGGGCAACACGCTGGCGAGGTTGCAGGCGAGTGCCAGCACCGCGCCGCAGAGCATCGTTGCGGGCATCAGCACGAGATGGTCGTCGGTGCGGAACAGCAACCGGGCGATGTGCGGCATGGCGAGTCCGATGAATCCTATCGGGCCGCAGCAGGCTGTCACTACAGCCGAGAGAAGTCCGGTGGCTATAAGCAGCATGTGGCGCACGCGGTTTACGTTCACGCCTAAGTTCGCGGCGTAGTTGTCGCCGAGAAGCAACAGGTTGAGCGGTTTGGCGAGAAGCATGGAGAGGAGCAGCCCTGTAAGTGTGAGTATCGCAAACCATGGAAGCCGCTCCATCGACACACCGGCGAATGTCCCCATGCCCCACATGATATAGCTCTGTATTCCCCGTGCAGTCGATATTGAGGATAGGAGAGTGACGAGCGAAGAGGCGAGGTATCCGGTCATCATCCCGGCAATGAGCAGAGTCAGGTTGCTGCGGATACGTGCCGAAAGACCTATCAGCATACCCATTACAAGGAAGCTGCCGGCAAGTGCTCCGACCGTAACGGCAAGATTGCCTCCGATGCTCTCGCTTCCGATTGTTATCATGCCACCGAAGAGCAGAAGCACCAAGGCTACGCCGAGACTCGCGCCCGACGTTATGCCGAGTATCGAGGGACCTGCCAGCGGATTGCGGAAAACTGTCTGCAACATGAGTCCCGACGAGGCGAGAGCGGCACCGGCCAGAAGCGCTGTCACGGCCTGTGGCAGACGGCTGCCGATCACTATGTAGTTCAGGGCCTCGTCTGCGCTGCCGGAACCGGTCAGTATTCCCCACACTTCGGAGAAGGGTATATCAATCGCGCCGAAGAAAATATTGGCCAGGAATAGAAGAAATGTAAGTAGTGCAAGCAAAATCAGTCTCATTGTCGGGGGAATATGAGGTTGGAGTTTCAGGAAAACTGTGAAATCAAGTTATGCGGGACGATTATAGTTTACGGTAATAACGCAGAGTGTCGCCCGGGGCGGTCAGTTCAGGATGCAGCAGTCTTACCATCTCCTCCAGCACGAGCTGCGGGTGAAAGGCTCCGTCCTCGAACAGCGGACGTTTCAATGTGTTGGCTCCGTAGACATTACCGTTCTTGTATGCCTTGAATTTAGCATAGATTGGATTGTCGGCTTTGAGCGCTGACAAAGACAGCCCCGACGGCTCGAAATGTCGGATAAGCCAGATGTCGGCATCCTTGGCTTTGTAGAGCACCTCCTCGGCTGTGAGATGCGCCGAACCGCTCTCGCGGCGCATGGCGAACGGATTGAGTCCTCCCGCGTCGTTTATGAGCCGTCCTGTCACTGACCCGGAGGTAGGTACATCCCATACTCCGCTGTAAAGGCGGTCGAACAGTACGTAAGGCTGTGTCTTCGCTTTCGCGGCGCGGTCGCGGACCTCTGCATATCTCTTTTCGATGGCTCCGAAGAGAGAGTCGGCCTTGGCGCCTTTGCCGTAGAGGCGACCGTAGAAACGCATCCACTCTGCGCGTCCGAGGGGAGTCGGTTCCATATAGTCGGCTGTCTCGACAACGCTTATACCTGTACGGGCAAAGCGTGACGCCTCGTCCGATTTCTCGTAGGGGGAGAGAAGAATGGCTTGGGGATGCAGGCTGACTATCCGCTCCATGTTGGGCGACTGGTTGCTTCCGCAGTCGGCAATCCGGCCCGAGGCGAGTGCAGCCTTGGCACGCTCGTCGTTGATGTAGGCGGCATCGCACACTCCGTTCACGGCATCCATCGCACCCAGTTCGTCGATGAGTGAAACATGTACTCCCGAATACACCACGGAGCGTTCCAGCGGCACGGTGAGCGTTACCGTTCCTTCGGGCAGTGTGGCGGGAGCCTCATGTCCACGCGGCACGAGCGCGTAGCGTGCCATGGTGCGTGTCGTGTCCCACGGATTGCGCAGTGTAACGAGCGTCACATCGTCGCCGAGTTCGGTCATCGACAGATTGCGGGCATGGTGCATGTCAATCTGATTGCCCTCGCCCGAATGCGAGACATTGCCGCCTCCGCACGAAGGCAGAAGCGACAATGCCATAATGGTAAGTGTAAGTCCTAAAGTCTTTTTCATTTCTGATGAGTGAAGATGCAGGCCGGTCCGGCAGCACCGAGATCAGCCTTGAAGAGAAGGCTTTCGTTTGAGCCATCATAAACATTCACGTATCCCGGCATGTCGTAGCTGGGATACATGCCATTCATTATGTATGAAGAGATAAGCAGACGGTCTTTTGTCGCGTCATAGAAAATGTTGTTTGCATAATCAGGACGCTCGATACCCCACTCCTTGACTTCTCCATTCTGCGGGTTATAGAGAGAATAGTTGATAATGGGATCCCCCTCAACGAAAGGTTGGTCGATAACAGCAACTTTGTCACCATAGGATGCGACTATAGTTGCCGGGCAGACTTCACGTATGGAAAAGTCGGAATAAACTTCATAGAGTTTGGAAGCGATGTCTCCATAGTTACCCTTGCAGAGACAGAACAAGTGTCCGTCAGCCTCAAGGAACTGGGTCGGGTTCAGACCTACGGTGAATGTCTTTTCGATTGTCATGGTCTCGGGGTCAACCACACATGCGGTTGTGCCGTAGTTGGGCCAGTTCATACCCTCGCTGATGGGCACATAAATCTTGTTTTTGTACAGCGCGATCTGGTCGGGGTTTGCTCCGACGGCGATGCTCTTGTCGATGGTCATTGTCAGTGTGTCGAGACGTGCGAGATAACCGTCATACATTGAGATGAAGACCTTGCCGTTGTGTGCGACCATCGAATAGGGTGATGTGCCGTTCTCCGGATTCTCTGAGAGTCGGATCTGCTTGTACGACAGATATGACTCCCTGTCCATAATCTCGATGGTATTCGATACAGATGTGCCGACATAGACTTTTGAACCATATGCAACACCACATTGAGGTGTGTCACCGAGGCTGCGGTTGTTGGCATCTTTGAATACATTGGGTGCAACCGACTTGGTATCATAGCTGATAACACTCAAGCCGCCTTCTATTCCATTATAGAAGTTGCCTTGATTGAGCACGTAAACGTGATTTGTTGTTTTTTCTAACTCCGGTACGTCGGGTTCGTTCTTGTCCTCGGAACATGATGCGAGTCCGGCGGCTGCAAACGCCATTGCCGCGAAGTAGTAATACATTTTCATTTCTGTTTTTTTCTTTTATTTTTTGATTTGGGTTAGGAAAAATCTTTTCTATAGTCTGAATGTCACCGTGGCCGACCATGACCGTCCGGGCATCGGATATCTGGCTATTATCTCATACCGGCGGTCGAGTGCGTTCACAAGGTCGGCCCGGAGTTCGAGCGAGCAGCCTCGAAGCTGTATCTCGCGGTAGAGAGTGAAGCCTATTTCCATGTATCCGGCTATGCGCGTGGAGGGTATGTTGTTGCTCGTGGAGTAGCGTGCGGAGCAGCCCGATCCATGAGCCACGGCGTTTACCCATGGGTTCTTCCATGTCAGCGACCATGCGCCGGAGTTGAGCGGTGTGTAGGCCACCTGCTTCATCCAGTCGAGCATAGAGCGGTCAGTCCTTGGAGCGGCGCGCTGGTAGCTGTAGTTGCCGCTCAGAAGCAGGTCATGCCCTTCGGCAGGACGGAAGTCGGCGTTGAGGGTGGCGTCGAGTCCGAGTATGCGCACGCGGCCGAGGTTCGTCATGGTCCACACGAACATGTTGTAGGGCATGGCCACAATCTTGTTGCTCACGAAGTTGAGATAGCCGTCTACCGTCACGTCAACACGCGGCAGCCATGATGTTACCTCGCGGCTCCATGTTGTGCCGACGTTCAGCTGATCGGCAATCTCTGGCTTGAGGTTGACAGTGCCGTAGTGGTCGAAATACAGCTCGTTGAATGTCGGCATACGGAATATGTTCTTGTACGAAGCGCGTACATACCATTCCTCACCGGCCACCGGTTGCAATGAGACACCGGCAGAGGGGGAGAGGCGTGTCTCGGTCTTGCCGTCGGGCGCGGAGTCAGACTTGTCGTGTACTATCGACAGCAGTCCGCGTGCGGTTGCCGTGAGCCTCCATACCTTCCATTTCAGCGACAGCGACTGAAGCAGCGAGTTGCGCAGCGGATGGTTGTCCTTGTTGAGATTGCTCCGCAGCGAATTGTGCCAGAAATCGGCGGCATAGGCCAGGTCGAGTCCGGCGACGGGGCGGTAGAGCAACGCCGCCGAGGCATATTCCTCCTGCTGGTAATAACGCTGGTCGAGCTGTCCTCCGGGGTAACGGCCATCCTCATCCTGATAGCGCGATGCGGCCCAGTTGTATTTGACCATAGCGCGGAGTGAGAACCGGTCGCCGAGACGCGTACGGTATCCCAATTGGCCGAACACGTTCCGTTCGCGCAGCCGCTCGTGGCTCACACTGTTGTAATATGTCACCGGGCCGGGGAGCTGCCGGGAGTTGTCAAACCAGTAAGCCTTGGCCTGAAGACTGCTTGCGGCGGTAGGTTTCCAGATGCCGTTCCACTCCACATGCCCGAGGTTGAGCTGTGAGTTCTGACGGCGTTCATGTGTCGTGGCCGAGCCGTTGCGGATGGTTATCGGGTAGTCGTTCTTGGCGTGGGTGTATTCTCCCGAAAGGGTCATGCCGAGGTTGCTGCCGTTGCTCAGTCCGAGACGCAGGTATGGATTGAGTGTCGTGAACGAGGCCACACGCAGTTTCAAGGTCAGCTCAGGGCGTCGCGACATGAGGTCGGGACTGCGCATGGTGTTGACCGACAGTGTTGTTGCTGTGGCTATTGCTCGTGCGGGCACGAAGATGTCGTCGGCATCGCCTATGTTGAGTGTCAGCGAACTTACGTTGTCGAGCGAGTAGCGCGACAGGTCTATCTGACCCCCTTGCACATCGCCGAGCGCGACTCCGTCGTAGAGAACTCCGGTGTGCTGGGTGCCGAGGCCGCGGACCGATACCGTCTTCATTCCACCCGAGCCTCCGTAGTCGCGCAGGTTCACGCCCGGAAGCCGCCGCAGCGCGTCGCTGATGTCGGTCACACCCGTGGTCAGCATCCGCGACGCGTCGAGGGTGTGAACGGGCGCGGTTGACTTCAGTTCCCGGCTTTCGCGCGAGGCGGTGACATGCAGCTCCTGAAGCTCGGTCCCTGCCGAGTCAGGTTGCACAACAACTGTGGCCGCTTCGGCCTGAACAGCCGGGGCAGCCACGAGAACCATCGGTATAAGCAATTGTCGGCGCTTTCTCATCCTCGTGGAAAACAGTTATAAGTAGTTGTTCGTAATTGAATAGCTACCAGATACCGTGTGAAGGTCGGGCTTTAACCGTAGCGGGACTGCCGGGGAATTCCACCCCGATTCTTCATCTGCTGCTGTGCATGACAGGTGCAGGTGACGGTATTTTGCGCAAATTTAGCATTTTTTCTGCAATTCCACAACTTTACGGCGTTATATAAGCGTTCCCTCATAATTGCGAGGGGATCTTCTCATGGAAAGTCAACCTGTAATCGAACTTAACAATCTCACCACCGGGTATCTCACCCCGCGCGGTGCGGTGCGTATCCAGTCCGGAATCTCGGCCACGCTCCGTGCCGGTGAGTTCACATGTCTTCTCGGACCGAACGGTGCGGGAAAAACAACCCTGCTCCGCACGTTGGCGGGCTTCATCCCTCCTCTCGAAGGAAATATTATGATTGATAGGCAACATCTTGCCTCTCTGCGTCAGGAGGTGCTTTCGCGTAAGATTGGAGTAGTGCTTACGGAGCGTCCTTCGGTATCGTCGATGACAGTAGGGCAGCTCGTAGCTCTGGGCCGGAGTCCTTATACCGGTTTCTGGGGACGGCTCACTGACCGCGACCGCCACATAACAGAGGAGGCGATGCAGGCGACTGCCACCACACATCTGCGCGACCGGCTTGTTGACACGCTCAGCGACGGCGAACGTCAGCGTGTCATGGTAGCCAAGGCTCTGGCGCAGGAGACGCCTGTTATTTTTCTTGATGAGCCGACTGCATTCCTCGACTTCCCGAGCAAGGCGGAGATGATGCGTCTGTTGCACGGGCTTGCCCACGAAAAGGGTATGATAATTTTCCAGTCAACTCATGATCTTAACATGGCTCTCACCCTTGCGGACCGTCTGTGGCTTGTTGACCGGGAATTCGGCGTGACAATAGGAACTCCCCGCGAGCTTGCCGACAACGGTGCCCTGGAGCGTTACTTTGTACGCGACGGCATATCTTTCGACCCCGCCGTTCCCTCTTTCTCGGTCACCCCGCTTGAAACGGGGCCTTAATTTGACTTAATAATTTTTGTTAGTTGGCTCTCAATCCATGTCTGTAGTTTTTTAGATATGGGTAAAGCAGGATTTATAGCACTGTATTTAGCATATAAATTTATAACTTCACCGATTTGAAAAATCACATCTTGGGATTCTGAATTTACTTTGGAGGCCTCTATGGATTCATACTTTTTGTAATCTTCAATAGACTCAAACTGTTGTAGTTTATTGAAGAATTTAGCAATTGACTCAACCACAGAGGAACGACCGAACGAATTTGTAAATTCTACGCCCTCGAATGTTAATTCATGGGAGATGTTATCTTCATCTATGAGTTTGCAGTTTAATTCCCAGCATTTTCCCAAACCATGTTCATGCCAAATGGAACCTGTAAATTTGGTGTGTACTTTATACTTTCCAACACGTAAGTAGGAGTGGTGGCTTAATTGCGGCATGATCTTACATCCCAGCAGAACCGGGGATGAACTGTTGGATATGGATTCGTAATCGACTATCGCACGTGCGATTGCGTTTAATGGATGATCATAGTCTGAGCCATTTGCTGTGACAGTTTTGGAGGAAAAAACATTTGCTGTCTCTGTAATGAAATAATAGAAATTCATTTATGGTTTTGTTCTTAAGTAAATGACAGGAATGAATAAAATGCATTCCTGTCATTTACTTAACGTTCAATATTAAACCAAATTGTTGGTATCTTCTTTTTCAGGTGTTAGAGGGGACGGTGTGGCGGAAGAGGTAGGTGACGGCTGCTCCGAGCGCCATCACTCCGGCGGAGACTCCGAGCACAAGCATCGCACCGCCCGCTTCGAGAAGTACCGGAATCAGGAAAACTCCCAATACAGCACCAATCTTGCCTATGGCCGCGGCTATGCCTACGCCTAATCCGCGTTCTGCAACCGGGTAGACTTTCGGTGGCAATACGTAGGTTATGAGGTGCGGTCCCATGTTGAGGAAGAACTCAAAGGCCATGAAGGCTCCGATCGCTATCCATTTGTTCCAGTGATATTCATAGGCCGGCATCAGCACGCCTAATGCCACGGCGCACATTATGAAGCCCCAGGTCTGTATGGCAGTTATGCGGCGACCTTGGTGAATGAGCACCAGGCCGGCAATGAATCCCGGCAACATGATGCAGCTTATGTAAAGGGTAATCTTTACCGAATCGGCCACATGAAGTATCTTGGCCTCTCCCGGTACGAAGTGCTCAAGTCCGAGTGCCATGACAAGTATCGGCAGAAAGACTCCTATTCCATATACGCCGAGTCCCTCGCATGCCCACGGAATGCCGCTCAGCACAACTTTCTTCCAATTTTTCGCGGTGAATGACAATAGTCCTGTTTTCGTTCCGGAAGTGTTGGATGTGCTTTTTGTTGCACCTTTTGCGGTGCCGGTGGGTGTGGAGCTGTTTGATGCGGTCTCGGGTATATCGATCACAACGTCGTTGCCCAAGAATTTCTTGACGGCGGCTTCGGCCTCGGCGGTGCGCCCTTTCGACAGCAGCCAACCGGGACTCTGGTAGAACCATATGCGGAGCACAAACATCAGCGCGGCGGTCAGGCTTATTATCCACAGCAGGCGCGGCCACATGTCAGCGGCCCGCCAGAACATCAGCAGCCCGAAACCAATGGCGGCCGCTATGATGTTGCCGAGCGCGCTGGCAGTCTTGGCTACTCCGACCATAAGTGATTTGTAGCGGTCGGGCATAAGCTCCGATACATAGTCGGAATCGAGGCTGTACTCGCCGCCTATGCCGAGACCTACTATGAAGAGACAGATTGTGAGCCATGTCACGTCGCCGATAAAGATTGCGGCGGTCGAGGCCACGAAAATCAGGGCAGGGCAGAAGCGGAAAAAGAACAGGTAGCCGTATCGGTCGCTCAGCCGTCCGAAAATTACGGAGCCTATGCAGATGCCAATCAAGTCGACGGCACCGATCACGCCTTGCATGAAACTCGACAGCTCCGGGTGCAGCACAATGTTGAGCATCGGTATGATTATACCGGCGATTGTCGCCACTACCGTACCGATGAGCTGGCCGAGCGAAGCCACGCCCACTATCCAGTAATGCCGTGGGCGTAAAGGCATGGTGGCGAGATTTACCCTCCCGCCACCATTCACAACATTATTTCTATTTTCAAACATCTTGCGATTCTTTATCTTGTACCTTATTTATCTTAAGATTTTTGCGTAGGAATTCACCGGGTGAATGTAGGGACGCACAGCCCGTGCGTCAGTGTGCGCGTCACTTCTTCGTCGGTTGGGGAGCGAAGAAACTATACTTCGGGAAGAGGAACAACCATGTAGCCACGCAGAATGGACCGGTCAGCGTAGGCAATCCCATCGGGGCGAAGAACGCGTTCATGGCAGCCTGTATGAAGACTGTAACGACAATTCCGATCAGGGTCCACACAACGGTTTTCCAGGAATTGTTACAGAAAGTGGCACCGAGGGCGATACCTGTCAGCACGGCGCTGAATCCATAGAGTCCATTGGAGATGTCATGTGCAGGGCCTTTCCAGATTATGACTGTGGCGAGTGCTACTGCTGAGGCGACAGCCGCCCAGATACATGCCCGTATATTGCTCACGGCAAGAGCGGCGAGGAAGAATATGCCTGTTACCCATGAGTTGATGAGGAATACCTGCGAGATGCCTTTGAGCCAGTAGATGACAAGGTTGCCGAACTCTACGTTGAGCACACCGGCATCACCTGTCGGAAGTTCGGGCGAACCCATGAATTCGGGGGGCATACCGGCGAAGAGACGCGAGGCGAGCAGGAAGAAGTAGGTCGAGAGTACGAACGGGAATGTCAGTGAGCTGACGTTCCACTTGTCCATCACATTGTCAAGACCGGTGCGTACCCATGTCGAGAGAGCCGAGCATAGAATGAGTGCGAACCACATCCAGATGGTGTTGCCCATGAATGTGGGGAACGCGCAACCGACCAGACAGCCGTTGAAGCCCCACAGTCCCTGCGCCCCGTTCTGGTCGGGAAGCTGGAGAATGTATCCGGTAATGGTTGAGACGAGCGTGCCGACAATCATGCCCCATGCCACTACGCCGAGTCCCTCGGCATAGGCGCCCCATACGATACCGGCCAGAAAGAGCAGTCCGCTCCACATGTTGTCCTGGAACATCACCTGACCGATGCCGCGCAGATAGGTGCGCGGGAAAGTTCGCAGGGTTTCCTTTAAAGAATAAAGTTGTGCCATCGTGTATATAAGTTTAGTGTGTTTTCCGATTAGTGGAACCGCATGAGGGGGCACGGCGGTGGCCGGCACGTCAACTTGTGGAATCCTTGAACTTAGTTATATTATAAACGTTCTAAGCATAAAGATGTTTAACTAAGTTCATATCCATGGCAACTCTCAAACAATTGAATGAATTTTTCCGCAAGAAGGGGGTCTTCATGATTCTCCACATCATCATCCTTCTGCTGTCGGTTCTGCTCGTGGTGCTGATCTCTGTCGACACTTTCCACGGCGTGGAGTTCTATGAGCAGCCCAAATTCCAAAAAGCGCAGTTCTGGATCTGCGTCGTGTTTATGGCCGACTTCTTCATAGAGCTTTTTCTCTCTGATGACAAGAAACACTATCTGGCCACACGTTTCGTGTTTTTCTTGGTCGCGATTCCCTACCAGTCGCTGATGTATCATTACAACTGGCACCTGTCGCGCGAGTTGGCCTACCTTATCCGTTACATTCCGCTGGTACGTGGCGGCTATGCCATGGCTATTGTGGTAGGTTGGTTCACCTCCAATAAGACCACGGGACTCTTCTTCTCCTATATCATCACGTTGCTCTCTACGGTCTATTTCGCCAGTCTGACCTTCTTCCTGTTCGAGAAGGGTGTCAACCCGCTTGTCACGCAGTACAAGGATGCTCTCTGGTGGGCGGCGATGGATGTCACGACTGTCGGGTCGAATATCGTCGCGGTCACGGGTGTGGGACGTGTACTCTCGGTGCTTCTCGCCGCTCTCGGCATGATGATGTTCCCGATCTTCACGGTCTATGTCACCAACCTGCTCACCAAGCGCAACCAGGATGCTGAGAACGGCACCTCGATAGTGCGCGCCTACCACAATTATATCAAGAATCACCCCGACCAAACCAAGTCATAACAAAAACAGCCGGGATTCCGATTTTGGAATCCCGGCTGCTTTTTATAGGGCTTATAAGACTTATAGGGCGTATAAGCCCTATATGACTTGCCTGCTGTCAGACATTGGCGTTGAGTGTCGGGGGCAGCGGCTCGTCGGCACAAAGCACCGCGAGCAGGTTGCCGACCATCGATGCCTTCTGCGCGTCGCTCAGCTTCACGACCTGTTTCTCGTCGAGGGTGCGCAGTGCCATCTCGACCATCGAAACAGCTCCTTCCACAATCTTCTCACGGGCGGTGATGATAGCCGATGCCTGCTGGCGACGCAGCATGACCGCCGCAATCTCGGGTGCGTAGGCCAGATAGTTGATGCGGGCCTCTACTACCTCGATACCGGCCATAGCCAGACGCTCGTTGATCTTGCGCTCAAGCATCTCGCTGATCTGGCTCCCGCTGTCGCGGAGGGTCAGCTCATTGTCATCGTGGGCGTCGGTGTTGTCGTATGCGAAATGTCCTGTCACCTCGCGGAGTGCAGCGTCGCTCTGTATGCGTACGAAGTTGGAGAGCGCTGCATTGTTTATGCCCCCCTGTGCGCCGAGACTCTGTGAATCGAGGTCGAAAACAACCTTGTATGTGTCTTTGATTTTCCATACCAGCACCATGCCGATAAGAACCGGATTACCGATCTTGTCGTTGACTTTAATCGGCTCGATGTCCATGTTGCGGATACGCAGTGAGAGTTTCTTGCGGCTCATGAAGGGGTTGACCCAGTAATAGCCGACCTTTTTGCATGTGCCTTTGTACTTGCCGAAGAAAATCATGACGCGAGCCACATTCGGCTCCTGTGTGAAATAGCCCACACAGCCGAGAACGAAGAGAATGAACAGAGGTATTGTAACTCCTACGGAGAGTCCCGGATTATCCTCGCCACCCTTTACAATAGCCAATATCATGAGAGCCGGCAGCAGGATAAAAGTAAAGAAAATCATCAGAAAACCGTTTACGCAGAGTCCGCGGTACTCATACTCATGGTCGTTTGTGTGGTTCTTGTTGTCCATATCAGAAAATTTTAAGTGTTATGTGTAGGGAAGCACACCCCGTGCTTCCGAACCGGTTACATTGTACAAAAATATAAAAATCTTGTGATTTCTACAAAAAGACAGTGCTAATTCATAATATTTTCGTAACTTTGAAATCAAATACAGTCAAACGTTTGAACAATGGCAGAATTTCTTTCGCAATATAACCTCCTTGGCCTCGTGATAGGCTTGTGTACTTTCCTGATAATCGGCATCTTCCACCCGCTGGTCATAAAAGGGGAGTACTATTTCGGTGAAAAGATAAAGTGGGTATTCCTCGGTGCGGGCATCCTGTTTTTAGCAGCCACGCTGATGGTGGAATCGACGGTTGCCTCCGCATTGCTCGGTGTGACAGCTTTCAGCTGCTTCTGGAGCATCCACGAAGTTATCGAGCAGGTGGAGCGCGTCCGCAAAGGCTGGTTCCCGGCCAATCCCCGCCGCGCCGCCAAAAAACGTCAGTAACCCCCCCCTTCTAAAACCTAAAATCTAAGGCCTAAAGCCTAAAATCTAAAATCTAAGGCCTAAGGCCTAAAACCTAAAACCTCCCCTATAAATTACAAATCCCCCTGCAAACCCGTAAGTTTGCAGGGGGATTTGTAATTTATAGGGGGAGTTACTCCGCTGTGGCGGGGGTTGTGGACTCGGGGCGGGTGAAGCCGTCTTTGGTCGCGCGCTCGCTCATGCGCTTGATGCGGTCCTTGGTCTCGGGGTGAGAGGAGAACATCTTGTCGACCGAGCTGGCCTTGGGTGCGTTGCTCTGCTCCTCAAGACTCATGAGTTTCTCGAACGACATAGCGATACCCCACGGGTTGCGGCCATTCGCTTTGAGGAAGTCGTAACCGCAGTCGTCGGCCTCTTTCTCCTGCTTCTGTGAATATTTGGCGTTGATGAGTGCCTCGCCGAGCGTGCCGAGCTGTGAGTCGGTCAGAGCGGCAGCCACACCACCTGTTGATGACACCGCATCTTTGAGTGCGCCGGTCATCAGCTCAGTGCGGAACGCCTTCTTGCTGTGACGCTTCACTACGTGGCCGATTTCATGGCCGATAACGCCGAGAAGCTCGTCATCGCTCATGATATCCATCAGCGAGGAGAACACGCGCACGCTACCGTCAGGACACGCGAAGGCGTTGATGTCGATAACATGGTATACTTTGAAATTCAAGGGGATTCCGTCGGCATCCGTAAGACCCTCTGTCAGCTTGCGCAGACGGATGGTGTAGGGGTTGTCTTCGGGGAGCACCGGGTTGTGCTTGTCCATCCAGTCAACCGATTCCTTAACGTATGCTGCCATCTGGGCATCGGTCAACGTGGCAGCCTGGACACCTTTTGTAACTGCGTTGGCAGCCTTCTTGAGGTTGAACTGTGCGTAGGTCGGTGCAGCGGTCATCAGCAGTGCCGCTACGGCCATAATCTTGAATACTGTCTTTTTCATAATGTGTGATAATTGATTCGATAAGTATTGTAGGCGGAAATACTGTTTCCGGGTGCAAATTTACAAATATATTGGCTTACACGCAAGAAAAACCGCTCCGGAGTCGCGAACGATCCGGAGCGGTCTATTTGATAATTCTTCAGTTTTGCACTGATGTCTGCTTATACAGTCTTCTCAAGCAGGTAGGGGTTGAGCTCGCCCCACTTCTCGATGGGAGGCATGATGCCGAGAGAGATAACCTCGTCGCGGAGTGTGCAGAGGTGCTTGTAGCTCTCTTCGAGTTCAGCCTGCTCTTTGGCGTTGCCCTCTACGGGACGGAATGTTGCGCCGTCGGCAGTGATGGTAGTCTCCATAGCCATCATGATGTTGTGGAACTTCTCGTCGTTCACGTAAACACCTGCAGGCCACTTGAAGGCCGGACCGCCCATGGCTGCTGCGATCATCTCGATCGAGAGGTATGCGGGGCTCTGGAATGAGCTGCGGCCGCGGAGCTCGATGATGTTCTTGCCACCCTGGATAACGCGTACTTTCAGCTCCTCCCAGTCTTTCTCGGGAATTGCACCGGTCTCGATGAGCTCGGTCAGAGGCTTGCCGTCAACAGTAACTGTCGATGCGAACACTGCCATCTGCTCGCCGTGACCACCGTATGTGCGGGCGTTGACAACCTTGTCGGGAGAAATCTTGAAGTATTTTGCCAGCTCGTTGCGCAGACGTGTGCTGTCGAGACCTGCGAGTGTGGTGACGCGGCCCGGCTTGACGCCTGAGTAGAGAAGTGTAACGAGACCTGTGATGTCGGCGGGGTTGAAGATGACAACGATCTGCTTAACATCGGGGCAGTACTTGCGTACGTTCTTACCGAAGTCTTCGGCAATCTTGCAGTTGCCTGCGAGAAGGTCCTCGCGGGTCATGCCTGCCTTACGGGGTGCACCGCCTGATGAAACGATGTATTTGGCACCTGTGAAAGCTTTCTCGATGTCGTCGGTGAAGGTCAGGTTCAGACCGTCAAAACCGCACTGAAGGAGTTCCTCTGCCACACCTTCGAGACCCTTTGCATAGGGGTCGTAGAGGCAGATGTTGGGGGTAAGGCCCATCATGATGGCTGTCTGTGCCATGTTAGAGCCGATCATTCCTGCAGCTCCGACAATAAGGAGCTTCTCGTCTGTTAAGAAATTCATAGTTCTGTTTATAAATTGGGTTATGTTTTATGATATTTAATTCAGGTTCAGCGAAAGAACGCTGGCCATGCCCGTTCCGGCATCCACTGTTTAGAATGCCCGGCGGCGGCTTTTGTTCTTTCTGATTGCAAAGATAAAGAATTTTCAAGAATAATTTGTAAATTTGTGGAGCGATTTTTAAAAAAATTAATTTTCACCCCGAAAACCTCTCTCACAACCCCTGTTATGGCCTCATCCAAGACAAAGACAGCCTATGTCTGCTCCTCGTGCGGGTATGATTCGCCAAAGTGGCTCGGCAAGTGCCCGGGCTGCGGCGAATGGAACACTTTTGTCGAGGAGCGTATCCGCCCCACATCGTCGAAGTCGTCGCGCGGACGGCTGGTGAAGAGCACCAAACCGGTGCGTCTGTCGGAGATCGAGGTCTCGACCGAACAGCGTATGCGTATGCCTTCCGAGGAGCTTAACCGCGCTCTCGGTGGAGGCCTCGTGGCCGGTAGCCTTACGCTGATAGGTGGTGAGCCTGGAATCGGCAAGTCCACTCTGTTGCTTCAGAACATACTCTCGATCCGCAACCGCAGGATTCTTTATGTTTCGGGAGAGGAGTCGGCATCGCAGCTCAAGTTGAGGGCTGACCGTCTCGGCAAGGTGTCCGACAATACGTTCATTTTGTGCGAGACATCGCTTGACAGTATCTTCGACAACATAGAGAAGGTCGAGCCGGAGCTTCTGGTGGTCGATTCAATCCAGACCATTTGCTCGGCCGAGATAGAGTCGGCGGCGGGCAGTGTTTCGCAGGTGCGGGAGTGTGCCGCTTCGCTTCTGCGTTATGCAAAGGAGTCGGGCGTGCCGGTTATTCTTGTCGGCCATATAAACAAGGATGGGGCGATAGCCGGCCCGAAGGTATTGGAGCATATTGTCGATACTGTGCTCCAGTTCGAGGGTGACCGCCAGTATCTCTACCGCATTCTACGTGTGATCAAGAACCGTTTCGGGGCTACTTCGGAGATTGGTATCTACGAGATGGTGCAACGGGGACTGCGCGAGGTGAAGAATCCTTCGGAGATGCTTCTCTCCGACAACCGCGACGAAGAGATGAGCGGCATTGCTATCGGTGTGACGGTCGAGGGGGCGCGTCCGTTCATGGTCGAGGTGCAGGCTCTGGTGTCGTCGGCGGCTTACGGTACGCCGCAACGTGCCGTGACCGGATTCGACCAGCGTCGGCTCAACATGCTTCTCGCCGTGCTTGAGAAGCGCGCCCGCTTCAAGCTCGGGCAGAAAGACGTGTTCCTCAACATGGCCGGTGGACTGAAAGTGGTTGATCCGGCCATAGACCTGGCGGTGGTTGCTGCGGTGATGTCGTCGAACTTCGACCTGACCATATCGCGCCGCACAGCCTTTGCCGGCGAGGTAGGGCTCTCGGGCGAGATACGCACCGTGACCCGCATAGAGCAGCGTGTGGCCGAAGCCGAGAAACTTGGCTTCGACACCATCTACATCCCCACCGGCAATCTAAAAGGAGTGAAAGACAAATTCAGCATCCGCATAATCGAAGTCTCCAAAGTGACCGACATGTTCCGCTCCCTCTTCGAATAAGCCGGCCTCCGACTGACTTTTAATTGCCTTGTGGTGCATGTTTGTCAGATTTAATTATTAACTTTGTACTGAAATGATTGCGGACGTGACAGCGACTGCGATTACATATAATTAGACGATGAGTGTTATAATCGATTATAAGAATGTCGAGGTGGACCGTGCCGAGCGCATGGTGCTCCACGATGTGACCTTCCAGATGTCGGAAGGGGAGTTCTGCTATCTTGTGGGACGTGTGGGAAGCGGCAAGAGTTCGCTGATGAAGACTATGTATGCCGATGTGCCGGTGCCTCAGGGGGAGAAGGCCGAGGTGCTGGGCTTCGATCTGCTTAATCTCAAGAAGAAGCAGATTCCGTATCTGCGCCGCGCCATGGGCATAGTTTTTCAGGATTTCCAGTTGCTTCAGGACCGTTCGGCCATGGCCAACCTCCGGTTTGTGCTTGAGGCCACAGGATGGAAGTCAAAGAGCGAGATTGAGGACCGCATAGCCGAGGTGCTCAAGGCTGTCGGAATGGACAACAAGGGCTATAAGATGCCCCACGAGCTGAGCGGCGGCGAGCAGCAGCGCATAGTGATCGCGCGTGCATTGCTCAACAGTCCGAAGCTGATTCTCGCCGACGAGCCGACCGGAAACCTTGATCCGCAGACCGGCTACCAGATTGTCAGCTTGCTGCACAAGCTCTCCGAGCAGGGAACAAGTATCCTGATGGCCACCCACAACATGCAGATGGTCGAGGACTTCCCGGCGCGCGTGTTACGCTGCGCCGACAAAAAGCTCGAAGCCTGATCAGCCGTCTGACCAGTCCGACAGGTCTGACAAGTCTGACAAGTCTGACAGGTCCGACAAGTGCGACCCGGTCTGACAAGTCTGACCGGCTTCAACCCGATTTTTCTCAGGAATTAAAGAAAAAATTCCTTAAAAGTTTCCGTATGAATAAAATATTAGATATATTTGTGCGGAATTTCAGAATTCCAACAGGAAGCAGGCCTCTTGTGCCCCTGTTTCCTTATTGTAAATTAGATTGCTAATACCAATAAATACGCTTAAAATGGCAGAAAAGAAAGAAAAATTGTTCGACATGTTCTCGCCGGTTTCCGCTGAAGAGTGGAAGGCGAAGATTACAGCCGACCTTAAAGGCGCCGACTTCGACCGTAAACTGGTGTGGCGCACGAACGAGGGTTTCAACGTACAGCCCTTCTATCGCCGCGAGGACCTCGAAGGTCTCGCAGCCATTGACACCATGCCGGGCGAGTTCCCATATCTGCGCGGAACACGCGACAACAACAACTGGCTCGTGCGTCAGGCTGTGATCGGCGATACACCTGAAGAACTCAACAACCACGCTCTCCACATCCTGAACCGTGGCGTGGAGTCGCTCGGCATCCGTCTTGGCAAGAACGTCAAGGCTGCCGACCTCGCTGTTGTCCTCAAGGACATCGACCTCAAGAAGGTTGAGGTCAACATCGACTGCTGCCCCGGCTGCGCCGTTGAGGTGGCTGCCGAACTGGTCAAGCTTATCAATGCCGCCGGTGCCGCTGAGGAATTCCGCGGTTCTATCGGATACAATCCTTTCAAACGTCTTCTCAAACATGGTCTCGCTTTCCCCAAGGACGCAGCGGCCGAGGGCAAGGCTCTCTATGAGACCGTTAAGGAAATAAAAGGTCTGCGCTGCTTCGCTGTTGACAGCTACATGCTCAACAACGCCGGCGCATACATCACCCAGGAACTTGGCTACGCTCTCGCATGGGGTGCCGAATGGCTCACCATGATGACCGAAGCCGGTCTTACTGTCGACGAGGTGGCTTGCCGCATCAAGTTCAACATGGGCATCTCTTCGAACTACTTCATGGAGCTCGCCAAGTTCCGTGCAGGCCGTATGCTCTGGGCTGAGATTGTGAAGGCTTACAATCCCGAATGCCTCTGCGCATGCAAGATGTTCGTTCACGCCGTTACAAGCGAGTTCAACCAGACTCTCTATGACTCGCACGTGAACCTGCTCCGCTCGATGACCGAGACAATGAGCGCGGCCCTCGCAGGTGTCAACTCAATCGAGACTCTCCCCTTCGACCGCTGCTACAAGCGTCCCGACGAGTTCAGCGAGCGCATAGCACGTAACCAGCAGATCCTTCTCCGCGACGAGTCTCACCTCGACAAGGTTGTTGACCCCGCCGGCGGTTCATATTATATCGAGAATCTCACCGCTTCTATCGCCGCTCAGGCATGGAAGGTATTCCAGGAGGTTGAGGACAACGGCGGTTTCGACGCCATGCTCCGCAAGGGTGAGATCCAGGGCAAGGTTAACGAGAGCGGCGTGAAGCGTCACCTTGATGTTGCCCGCCGCAAGGAGAGCCTGCTCGGAACTAACCAGTTCCCCAACTTCAACGAGATGGCCCTTGACAAGGTGAGCGGCGAATGCGCATGCACATGCGGCTGCGCTGCCGGTGAGGTGACCGACGGTGCTGTTACAGCCCTCAACTTCGACCGTGCCGCAAGCCAGTTCGAGCAGCTCCGCCTCGACACAGAGCGCGCTGCCAACCGTCCCAAGGTATTCATGCTCACTATCGGCAACCTCGCAATGCGTCTCGCACGCGCTCAGTTCTCTTCGAACTTCTTCGGTTGCGCCGGTTACGAGATTATCGACAATATCGGTTTCGAGACCGTCAAGGAGGGTATCGACGCCGCCATGGAGAAGGGTGCCGACGTTGTGGTTCTCTGCTCGAGCGACGACGAGTACGCTACCTACGCTCCCGAGGCATTCAAGGAGCTGGCCGGACGCGCACAGTTTGTTGTTGCGGGTGCCCCCGCATGCATGGACGACCTCAAGGCTGCCGGCATCGAGAACTTTATCCACGTCAAGGTGAACGTGCTTGACACGCTCGTTGACTTCAACGCTAAACTCCTCAAATAATCCGATAATATCATGAGACCTAATTTTAAAGAAATCGATATAACCAAAATCACGGCTCCCGAGAGCCGTAAGCCGGTGTCGGGTGAGGAGTGGCTCACCGCGGAACTCATCTCCGTGAAGCCGGTATATTCCAAAGAAGATCTTGAGGGCATGGAGCATCTCGACTTTGTGTCGGGTATTCCTCCCTTCCTCCGCGGCCCCTACAGCGCGATGTACCCTCTGCGCCCCTGGACCATCCGTCAGTATGCCGGATTCTCCACAGCAGCCGAGTCAAACGCTTTCTACCGCCGCAACCTCGCTTCGGGTCAGAAAGGTCTGTCCGTGGCGTTCGACCTCCCCACTCACCGTGGTTACGACGCTGACCACGAGCGTGTGGTAGGTGATGTCGGCAAGGCAGGTGTGTCTATCTGCTCTGTCGAGGACATGAAGGTCCTCTTCGACGGTATCCCCTTGAACAAGATGTCTGTGTCGATGACCATGAACGGCGGTGTGCTTCCGGTGCTCGCGTTCTACATCAACGCCGGTCTTGAACAGGGCGCTAAGCTCGACGAGATGGCAGGTACAATCCAGAACGACATCCTCAAGGAGTTCATGGTGCGTAACACCTATATCTACCCGCCGGCATTCTCTATGAAGATTATCGCCGACATCTTCGAGTACACTTCGAAGAACATGCCCAAGTTCAACTCGATCTCAATCTCCGGCTACCACATGCAGGAGGCCGGCGCGACTGCCGACATCGAGCTGGCTTACACTCTGGCCGACGGTCTTGAGTACCTCCGCGCCGGTGTGAACGCAGGCATGGACATCGACGCTTTCGCTCCCCGTCTGTCGTTCTTCTGGGGTATCTCAATGAACTACTTCATGGAAATCGCCAAAATGCGTGCCGCACGTATGCTCTGGGCCCGTATCGTGAAGCAGTTCAACCCCAAGAATCCGAAATCGCTTGCTCTCCGTACACACTGCCAGACTTCAGGCTGGTCGCTCACAGAGCAGGATCCCTTCAACAACGTGGGCCGTACCTGCGTGGAGGCCATGGGTGCCGTTCTGGGTCACACCCAGTCGCTCCACACCAACGCTCTCGACGAGGCTATCGCGCTTCCGACAGACTTCTCCGCACGTATCGCGCGTAACACGCAGATCTACATCCAGGAGGAGACTTATGTCTGCAAGCAGGTTGACCCGTGGGGTGGTTCGTACTATGTGGAGAGCCTTACCAACGAGATCGCTCACCGCGCATGGGAGCACATCCAGGAGATCGAGAAGCTCGGCGGTATGGCCAAGGCTATCGAGACAGGACTTCCCAAGCTCCGTATCGAGGAGGCCGCAGCACGTACACAGGCTCACATCGACTCAGGCAAGCAGACCATCGTAGGTATCAACAAGTTCCGTCTCGACCACGAGGATCCCATCGATATCCTTGAGATTGACAACACCGAGGTTCGCAAGGAGCAGTGCGCACGTCTCGAAGAGCTCCGCAAGGACCGCGACGAGGAGGCTGTGAAGAAAGCTCTCGCCGACATCACCGAGTGTGTCAAGGATCCCTCGAAGGGCAACCTTCTCGACCTCGCAGTCAAGGCCGCAGGTCTCCGCGCATCTCTCGGCGAGATTTCCGACGCATGCGAGGCTGTTGTGGGACGTTACAAAGCTGTCATCAAAACTATCTCAGGAGTGTATAGCAACGAAGAGAAGGGTGATCCCGAGTTCGAGGAAGCCCGCCGCGTAGTCGCTGACTTCGCCAAGCGTGAAGGCCGTCAGCCGCGTATCATGATTGCCAAGATGGGTCAGGACGGTCACGACCGTGGAGCCAAGGTTGTTGCCACCGGTTATGCCGACTGCGGTTACGACGTCGATATGGGACCGCTGTTCCAGACTCCCGCCGAGGCTGCCCGTCAGGCTGTGGAGAACGACGTTCACATCCTCGGTGTGTCATCGCTCGCCGCTGGTCACAAGACTCTCATCCCGCAGGTTATCGAAGAGCTCAAGAAGCTCGGCCGTGAGGATATTCTCGTAACTGCCGGCGGTGTGATTCCCGCGCAGGACTACGACTTCCTCTACAAGGCCGGTGTGGCCGCTATCTTCGGCCCCGGTACACGCATTCCGAAGAGCGCGATCGAGATGATCCGCATCCTCAACGAGGAACGTGCCGCCGAGTAATCCACGTCACTACGCAACAGTAACTCGGCGGGATCGAGCCACAGACTGCGAAGCATAAGTGTGGCTCTGTGTCTGCCGCGTCACTGACAAATAGGAAATAATAAATCGCAATACTGCTGATTAATTAAAATTTCTACTATCCCCCGAGCCGCCCCGCATCCCCGCGTGGCGGCTCAATTTTTTATTATTCTCTCACCCTCTCCGACTATGTTGTAGCGGAATAACATTTTGTATTATATTTCGTTATATGATAAAGCATGTTAAGTCATGGATAAAAAAACTCTTGAATTTGTAACATACCTCATCAGCAAGCTCTCGCAGTTCCTGAATATGCCTCAGAATGAAGTATTCCGCCGACTGTATAAGTCGGGGATACTCTATGGTTATATCGTGCCGTCATATGATGTGCTCCATACATTCGGCTCCCGCTATCTCATGGAGGACATAACAGATTACATGCGGGAGGAAGGAGTGCTTTAATATGATTGTATACCATTCATCATTCGTATCTGTTGAGTCTCCTGACGTAAGATTCTCGCGTGATTATCTCGATTTTGGCAAAGGGTTCTATCTGACATCGCTTTATGATCAGGCTGTAAAGTATGCGCAGCGTTTCAAGCGAAGAAAAAAACAGGCATGGCTTTCGACTTATAATCTTGATTTTGAGCCGGAGGATTGGAAAATCCTCCAGTTCGACTCGTACAACCGTGAGTGGTTGAGGTTCGTATCCAAATGCCGCTCAGGACAGGATGATTCCGATTACGATATAGTGATAGGTGGTATCGCAGATGATAAGGTTATACAGACAATTGAGCGATATTTTGCCGGAGAACTTTCCGAAGACGAAGCTCTCGGTCTTTTGAAATATGAAAAACCGAATAATCAATATTGCATACGGTCACAGCGAATGCTTGACGAGTGCTTGAAACATACACAAAGCGAGGAGTTATGAGTGAGACAGATTTGGTTTTAAGAGGCAATAAGAATGCCGCTATAATATTGGCAATGAATGAACTGTTCGGCATACCTGTTCAGGATGCCGCAAATATATATTTTATGTCCGAAACTGCACATCTCATTGAGGACAAAGTAGCTGACCTCCATTGCAGAAGTGATAAATATCTCGCGACTCTTGTGTGGGAGGAACACTGCGAAGCACAATAAATGCGGGGTGGGGCGCGTATATATTGAGGATTATTTTGCTTTTGACTGACTCATGACTGATAACGATATAGACAGACCCCTGTATTCGATTGAAGATGACACACCGCTCTACAAACTCGAAGACGACCCCGTGCCCTCTCCCGGAGATTCCGACGGTGAGGATACGCTGTATGACGAGGATGATGTGGAAGAGGATGAGGAGTATGCCGATGACGAAGCTGGCGATGATGCTTTGGATGAACCCGACTCTGATGTCGCAAAGACCCCGTCACCACTCGCCATACTGCTGCGCACCATGTTCACGCCAGTAGAGGGATGGAAAGCCCTGAAACGTGCGCGTCTCAAGACAGAGACGTTCGCCTCGCGCTGTTTCTATCCGTTGATAGGTGTATGCGCCGTTTCGGAAATAGCACGCATGTTCTACGAGGCAAATGTCACTTTTGGCGACTGGGCCAAGGATGGTCTCTGCACTTTCATGACTTTTTTCTTCGGTTACTTCTCGGTGATACTTGCCGGAGGAACCCTGCTCCCAGCCAAGTCGCGCGAGGTGCTGAAGAAAGATATAGGCAAACAGTTCGTCATGCTCGCCATGTCAACACTCGCGCTCTTCTGGACCCTCATTCAGATTATGCCCATGTTCGAGCCGGTGCTGGTGTTCCTTCCGCTCTGGACCATATATCTCGTATATAAAGGTGTACGTATACTGCGTGTACCCAAGGATGTCGAGAACTCCACCACCGGTCTGCTGTGTATGCTGATCATCGGTATGCCCGTGCTCTGGAACTGGCTTGTGTCGGAGGTGCTCCTGCCGCTTGCATGACTGCAGCACAGCGCGGTAGTCTCCGTCAGGTACCATTCACATAGGTTGAGCTGACAATCACCACGCCTAATCTGCAAACCATACGCGGAGAGATTTGTTAATAATGTAGCAAATCTCTCCGTGTTATTTTTTAACAATAGTTTGTTTTTATTGCACTATTGTACTGTACAAACTGAAAAAAACTGTGAATCATGCACATGGCCGACGCTCTCGTGTCGCCTCCGGTAGCCATTACCGCCGGAGTCGCCGCAGCCGCCCTTATCGTGGTGGCATCCCGAAAAGTATCTCAGATAAAACGTGAGGATATCCTTCCGCTAATGGGCGTGATGGGTGCCTTCGTCTTTGCCGCCCAGATGATCAATTTCTCGATTCCGGGCACAGGCTCCAGCGGACATATCATAGGTGGTGTTCTGTTGGCCGCGCTCATGGGACCATGGGCGGCGTTCATCACATTGGCTTCGGTGCTGATTATACAGTGCCTCGTGTTTGCCGACGGCGGCCTGATGGCACTCGGATGCAACCTTATAAATATGGGAGCCATGAGCTGCCTTGTGGCTTTCCCGCTTATCTACCGTCCCATCGCCGGTCGATCTCTCAAGAAAGGCCGCGTAATGCTTGCCTCGATCGCGGCATGTATCGTCGGTCTTGAACTCGGTGCGTTGCTCGTTACCGGAGAGACGGAACTGTCCGGAATAACCGCGCTTCCCGCGTCGCAGTTCCTGATGTTCATGCTCCCCATTCATCTTGCAATCGGTCTCTGCGAAGGTGTGGCCACAGGTGCCGTGCTTTGCTTCGTTCAGAGCTACAAGCCCGACATGCTCTACCGTACTGATCGCCTTTACGAGAATCCTTCGCAGCCGAAGAAAATGACCCGCAAGTCAAAAGTCGTGCTCACGGTCTTCGCCGTACTTGCTCTCGCCATGGGTGTTGCCTTCACATGGATAGCATCATCCAATCCCGACGGACTGGAGTGGTCGATTGCACGGATTACAGGTGACACGGAACTTGCACCGGCCATAACCCCGGCTACGGCTCTCATGCCTGACTACAACTCCACATTCTCCGGAGTGCTCGGTGGTCTGATTGTGGTGGCATTGCTCTGGGGTTTCTGTTCGATAATATTCAGAAAACGTCATGCCAAAGCTTGAGAATGCTCTCATATCGTTAAACTCTCTCAGCCGTCCGGCTGCAGGTAAGGTCAGTGCCCCCGCGTTGCTCGTGGTGACACTGGTCTACCTTGTTGCCGTGCTCAGCGTGCCTCTCTATGCCCCGCAACGCATAGTGTGGCTCGCGGTCTATCCCGTGGTTCAGTCGGAGATGTCCGGAATCGGTTTCGCGAGAGTGTTCGGCAAATCACTCTGGGTGCTTCCGCTGATACTGCTTATCGGCATCTTCAACCCGTTCATTGACACTCAGACAGCCTTTACCATCGGAGGGGTGGCCGTGAGCCGGGGATGGGTCAGCTTCTTCTCGATCATGCTGCGCGGGTTGCTCGCCGTGCAGGCGGTGGTGATACTCACCATGACAGCCGGTTTCTACGACATGTGCCACGCCATGCGCAGGTTCGGATGTCCCAAGGTGCTTGTCACCCAGCTTCAGTTCACATACCGCTACATGGTGGTGGTAGTAGAGGAGGCGGTTGGCATGGACCGCGCCCGCAAGGCACGTGGATTCGGCCGTAACAGTTATCCGCTGCGCATGTGGGGACGCATGGTTGGTCAGCTGCTTGTAAGGAGCTACGAGCGTGCCACACGGATTTACCGCGCCATGCTCTCGCGCGGCTTCGACGGCACTATGCCGTTATCGCGCCCGCAGCACATGTCGGGCCTTTCATGGGTATTCATGTTGATATGGGTGGCCGTCATGCTCGCACTCAGGCTTATCAATATCTCACAACTGATTTTTTAAGTTCAATTTCAAAGCACGTTACCATGAGTCATCACTATATACAGTTCAAGGATGTCCGCTACGCCTATCCGCGAGGTTCCGAGGTGCTTCACGGCATAAACTTCCGTATCACCCACGGAGAGCACGTAGCTCTGCTCGGCCTGAACGGATCGGGAAAGTCCACTCTTCTGCTTCAGATAAACGGCCTGCTGATGCCGACATCAGGACAGGTGATTATCGGTGACATACCGGTCACGCGCAAGACGCTCCGGATTGTCCGTCAGACGGTCGGTATGGTCTTCCAGAACTCTGACGACATGCTTTTCATGCCGACGATAGGGGAGGACATCGCATTCGGTCCCCGCAACATGGGTTTGCCCGACGAAGAAGTTACGCGCCGGGTGAACGGAGCGCTCGATGCCGTGGGACTCACGGGACTCGGAGACCGTCCGGCGTTCACCCTGTCGGGGGGCCAGCGACGTGCGGCTGCCATAGCCTCGGTGCTGTCGATGGAACCCAACATACTTGTGCTCGACGAGCCGTCGGCCAACCTTGATGCCCGTGCGCGCCGTCAGCTGATAGACATACTCAAACAGTTTCACCACACAATACTCCTGGCCACCCACGACACCGACATGGCCCTCGAACTCTGTCCGCGCTCCATCGTGCTCTACAGCGGCAAAATCGCAGCCGATGCCCCGACCGCCGCGCTCGCCCTCGGCGAAGACAGCCCCGCCCGCAACCTCTTCCGCACCCCCGCCGCCCCCGCCCTGACCCCAACCCCCAACTAATCCTTGACTTACAAATTGTGACACCACTGGCGGCACAATTGCCGTAGCCTAATTTTCTGCAAGTTATGCCAATAGGGAATGACTTGCCGCGCCAATTATGCCTTAACAACTATCGGCTACGTTTCCGGATATACATTTTCGACACATCTGATTGTAACCTCGAAAATTCTTTGTATATTTGTAATTTCTTAAACAGACATAAGTTATGATAGAACGTATCGACATACATAACTACAAATCAATCCGGGATGCAGATATTGATCTTCGGATGCTCAACATACTGATTGGACCAAATGGTGCGGGCAAGAGCAATTTCATATCGTTCTTTGATTTGACGCGTCATATGTTGGAACAACGTCTTGGCAGTTATCTACTTGAACATGGCGGTATTGATTCTATGTTATATCGGGGCCGTAAAAATTCTGACAGCATATCAGCTCTTATTGATTTCGAGAATCGTAATGCTTTCACGTTTAAATTGAGACCCACGCAAGGCCCCAAAGCGTATATTGAATATACTAAAGATTTCTTTAACAACCGTAATCTTTCCGATAAGCAATATACGGAATCCTGGAATCCTCACATTTGGGATTCGAATGTAGAGGAATCTCAAATTTTGAACAAATCTCAATGGAGAGCCGGCTACTTACGTAATTTTTTAAATAGTTTCACTGTTTATCATTTCCACGACACGAGCCTTTCATCACCTATGCGTCAACTTTCAAGAATAGGAGACAATGAATATCTCAGACATGATGGCTCGAATTTGGCTGCTTTTTTGTATCGCCTTAAAAATAAGGATGCTAAAGCTTATAATCTTATTGAAGGGACAATAAGAGCAATAGCTCCATATTTTAAGGAATTCAAACTGATTCCGAATAAGATAATGGAAGGCTATATAGGTCTGGAATGGGAAGAACGCGACACGGATATGTATCTCGATGCGACGAATTTCTCAGATGGAACACTCCGCTTTATAGCATTAGCTACATTGCTGCTTCAGCCTGATGCTCCTGAAACAATTATCATCGACGAGCCGGAATTGGGCCTTCATCCTGCTGCAATGGTAAAATTAGCCGCTATGATAAAAAAAGCATCAGTCAATACTCAAATTATCATAGCGACTCAATCGGTAGCTCTTATAAATAACTTCTCAATCGATGACCTGATTGTGGTCGGAAGAAATGACAATCAGTCCGCATTTTATCGTCTGAATCAAGAAGATTTTTCTCAATGGCTTGAGGAGTATTCAGTCGGTGAACTCTGGGAAAAAAACATAATAGGAGGTAGGCCATGAGCAAGAGATTATATATTGTGGTTGAGGGACAAACTGAAGAAGAATTTGTGAAGTCTCTTCTTGCTCCATTTTTTCAGGATATGGGAATCTATGCCTATCCTTTGATTATCCACACGAGTAAAGGACATAAAGGGGGCTTTGTAAATTACGAACACCTTAAGAATGATATTGTCAGGTTATTAAAATCCCAGGGACAAGATGTTATAGTTTCAATGCTCGTGGATTTCTTCCGTTGTCCTGAAGTGCCTGAAAAAGACATCTGGAGTATCATCCCAAATCATGTGGAACGGGTAGTTGAGATGGAAATGGCGATTAAAAAAGATATCAATGACTGGCGATTTGTGCCTTATATTCAACTTCATGAATTTGAGGCTTTACTCTTTTCTTCAGATGAAGGGTTCAAGAAATATTTTAGCGACAAAGAAATTCTTGAACTTCAAGGAATAATCGAATCTTATGAAAATCCTGAAGATATAAACAGTTCTCCCGAGGGCGCACCATCGAAGAGATTGTTGCGTATCGTTCCTGATTATGATAAAGTGGTGTATGGAAATATCATAGCACTTGAAATTGGTTTGAAATTAATTGTTGACCGTTGTCCCCGGTTCAAAGCTTGGACAGAATTGCTGATTGAAAAATGCAGGTAATGGATTATATTGTCAACAACATACGTCAGAGGCTTTCACTGCGCACACCGCTTGCCAATGCTCTCGAACTGACTTCGCAGTTCGCCATCTCTTCCGCACCCCCGCCCTGACCCGGACCCCCAACTGACCTCCACGATAATAACCCGGACGGCTCTTTGATGCCACCATAACAGACTGTACTTATCCGGACAAAAGAATCATGTGAAAATGCCTGTGAACTAATCTCCGACCATTTTGCCGATGTCGGCAAAATGGTTATGGTGGGTTAATATACATTTTCCACACATCCGATTGCCACCTCGAAAATTCTTTGTATCTTTGTAATTAGGAGAAGTAACACCTATCTGAAAATGACCGGCAGATAGCAAACACTTATGACCGATAACGAAGTTGACATATTAGAGAATGACGTTCTGGCAATTTCGCAAGAATTGCTTTCTGTGTTGCTCAAAGACCACACGACAGGAGGGAATATCTTTTGGGCAACCGATAACTATGCCTACCGGGGGAAAGGTTATCAGTTCTTTGACCCGATTACAGTGGAATCCATTACCGGTGATAATGGTAATGTCATTGTGCCTCGCTCCTTGAAATCTCGTCAGCAACAGCAGAAACGTAGTCGTGAGATGGCGGAAGTTTTTACCCCTTCGTGGCTTTGCAATAAGCAGGCTAATCTCATTGACAATGATTGGTTTGGTCGCGAAAACGTGTTTAATACCGAAATTGACAACTATCCGGAGGGAAACCACACATGGCAACCATCAGAGGGTAAAATCGAATTTCCCGACGGTCGGAATTGGCGCGACTATGTTAGTGAAAATCGTTTGGAAATCACATGCGGTGAAGCACCTTATCTTGTAAGTCGCTATGATACTGTTACAGGGGTGTCTCTACCTGTGGAAAGGCGAATCGGTTTGCTCGACCGCAAACTCCGTATTGTTGGTGAGAATACCGGAACATCCGCTGAATGGCTTGCTGGTGCCACAGAAGCAATCTGTTCTACTTATGGTTACGAATGGCAGGGGGACAGTCTCATTCTCGCACGAGAGAATATTTTATTTACCATCCTTGATTTCTATCACGCCAAGTTTGGCTGTGAACTTCCGAAGTGCTACTTGCCCGGTCTCGCTGATGTCATATCATGGAACATATGGCAGATGGACGGTCTTAAGGGGGTAATACCCAATAGTTGCGTTAAATTGCCTAAATTAAAAAATAAGTCCTCGTCACTTTTTAGTCCTGAGGACTTTGGAGAACACGAGGAACGGACTTTATTTGATTGTCCAGGATGTAAGAATAAGGATTTTCATTCGCATACGGGTATATACGCAATGATCAAGGACTGGAAAGAGGATAAAGTTTTAACCTTTGCCTCTTTGGTGAAGCAAAAATAATATGGACAGTATATTATCAAAAATAGATACATCAATACTCGACAATATAATTGTTGGACGTGTTGAGCCATATATATGCTTTTTCAACAGAGACTGTCCCCAACTATCTGAAAGTTGGAGACACGTCGCGCAGTGTACGTGTGCGTTTGGATGAGTGGAGAAAAGTTTTCCCAAATCTGGTTCATCAGTATGAACACTCTGCTCAGATAGATAATGATACCATCTTTCGTGATTATGCCGTACATAAGTTCTTAGAACAGGAAAAACAAAGGGAACGTCTGCAACCGCATACTATAAAGAATTTACCTTATTATTCCCGGGAGTTTTTCAAAGATGCAACTGCTGAAGATGTCGATGCAGCTATAGCTGACATTATTCAGAGCGCATGTGATAACAGTAGCAAATACTCTCTCTATTCTTCAGACAGACTGCCGCAAACGTATACTTATGACCGAACGGAGGATTTTGCTCCTCGCGATAATCAGCAAAAAGCTATTGATAAATTCAAAGCTGCCGTTGAAGCTGGACGAAGCAACTTGCTGCTTTACGCAGTTATGCGTTTTGGCAAGTCGTTTACTTCAATGTGCTGTGCAAAGGAGATTGACGCAAGGTTTATTGTCATAGTGTCGGCCAAAGCGGATGTGAAAGATGAATGGAAAAAGACAATTGAGAGTCATAAGTATTTTGAAGGTTATCACTATCTCGACAGTGAGGATTTGAAAAGAAATGCCACAATTATCACGGATACTCTTGCTGACGCGAATCAGAGAGTCGCACTGTTTTTGACATTACAGGATTTACAGGGTGACGAAATCAAGGAGAAGCATAAGGATGTATTCGACAGTCGAATTGATTTGCTGATTATTGATGAGACTCATTTCGGCGCACGTGGAGAATCCTATGGCAAGGTATTGCAGGCCCAACATCTTAGTAAATCAGAAATAAAAGAGGAACTGAAATGTCTTGATGGATTTGAGACACTCGATAGGATAGAAGATGCCGTCAAGGTTTTGAATGCAAAAATCCGACTTCATTTGTCTGGTACACCATACCGTATTTTGATGAGTGATGAGTTCCAGAAGGAGGATATTATAGCCTTTGTTCAGTTTACTGATATTATCGACGCACAGAAGGAGTGGAATAATGAACATCTGAAGGAGGATGATTGTGATGAGTGGCAAAATCCTTATTTCGGGTTTCCTCAAATGATTCGTTTTGCGTTCTCTCCCAATGAGTCGTCTCGCAAGATGATGGAGCAAATGCATAAAGATGGCATTACCTGTGCCTTTTCTGAATTGTTTCGTCCGCTTTCAATGACTCCCAAAACCGATAAAAGCCATTGTCAGTTTAAGCATGAATCTGAAATTCTCGATTTATTGGAAACTATCGACGGTTCAAAGGTTGATGAAAACATTCTTGGCTTTCTTGATTACGATAGAATCAAGGATGGTAAGATGTGCCGTCACATTGTATGTGTGCTTCCGTTCAGGGCTTCGTGCGATGCAATGGCTGCATTGATACGTCGGTGTAGGGAAAAGTTCATAAATCTCAAGGAATATGAGGTAATCAATATAGCGGGTTTCGAGGAAGAACGTAAATACAAATCGACCGACGATGTAAAACGGGCTATTAATGAGTATGAGAAACAGAATAAAAAGACATTGACTCTAACTGTCAATCGGATGCTGACCGGTACGACTGTTCCCCAGTGGGACACAATGATATATCTCAAGGGTACTGCTTCGCCACAGGAATATGATCAGGCTATATTCCGATTGCAGAATCAATACATTACGACCTTTAAGGATGAACGTGGAAACCTCATAAGGTATAATATGAAGCCGCAGACATTGCTCGTAGATTTCGACCCGAATCGTATGTTCGTTCTACAGGAGCTTAAATCGCAGTTTTACAATGTCAATACCGAGGTGCAAGGCAATTCACAACTCAAAGAACGTATCGCAAAAGAATTGGAAGTATCCCCGATTATTATTCTGAATAAAAATAAGTTACATCAGGTTACACCGACAAACATTACCGATGCTGTTCGTGAGTACTCACGAACACGGAGCATTTTGGACGATGCTTCGGAGATACCTGCCGATAGTATTCTGCTTCAAGATGCTGCTGTGGCAGCTATTCTAAAAACGGTCGAGCCTATAGATTCCAAAAGCGGATTGCAGATTAAACCAGCGGAAGGAGAAGGTGATGATATAGATGCGGCGGCGGGTAATGGAGCAGATGACTGCCATAATAATAAAGGTCAAGATGATGATTTATCTTCAACTCACGAGCAACCGGAAGTAGACACGATTGAGAAGGATAGTCTCGAAAAACGATTAGCAGCTTATTATGCCCGCATTCTCTTCTTTGCATTTTTGACTGAGTCTGAGGTCAAATCGCTACAAGATGTAATTGATCAAATCGTTGCAACGGATGATAATCAACGAATCGCTGAAAACCTCGGTTTGAGAATGTCAATTCTTAAACTGATTCAGAGCAAAAGTAATCCGTTTGTACTCCGTAAGTTTGATTACAAGATAGAGAATATCAATGATTTGATGCGTGATGACAGTCTGTTGCCTCATGACCGTGTGGAAATTGCTATGCGTAAATTCGGACGTATGTCTGTTTCAGAAATAGTCACCCCATTAAAGGTGGCTGGAGATGTGGTAAAACTTCTCCCGGATAACGTTTTTACACATGGACCTATATTGGATATAGCCTCCAAACAGGGAGAATTTACAATAGCCCTGATAAACAGATTTGGCAATCAGGCATCTGATAAAGTTTATTCGGTATGCACATCAAGTCTGGCATATGAGTTTACACGTAAAGTATATAAACTCCTTTCGTTGCCAATTGACCATGTATTTGACTCTATAACGAGCTATGATTTAATAGCAAAAAACGAAAACAAAGAATACATCATACCTCAAATAATTAAAGATATGAATTTTTCAGCGATTATAGGAAATCCTCCTTATCAGGACCGCGGAGGAAGCGGAGGTACCAATGATGCGTCTATCTATCAAGATTTTTGTCAGGTATCATTTGAAATAAATCCTCCATATACAACTATGGTGATTCCCTCCCGATGGTTTACAGGAGGAAGGGAAAATCTTGTTGGAAAGTTTCGCCACACCATGCTGACATCAAGTCATACATCAAAATTAATTGCGTTCACAAATGCAAAGGATTTATTTCCGGATGCAGAAATAAAGGGCGGTTGCTGCTATTTCACATACTCCCCTTCATACTATGGTGAATGTGAGTATTCCTTGTTCCGCGATGGTGAGATATTTTCAAATAACCGCAATCTGGGAGAATTTGATGTTCTTATACGTGAGCCTAAATTGGCTGGTATTGTCTCAAAAATCGTATCTGCATCAGATTGCACAATCGAAGGGATGATTTCATCTGATACTCCATTCGGGATACCCACAAATCCGGAACAGAGTTCAAAACACCATTTGCAATTTATAATACGTCAACAAAAGATCATAATACATTATTACACCTCATAAGGAAAAGCGGCCGGTGTACTGCCTTCGTATCAAGGACAGATGTAAAAAAGAATGAAGAAGACATCGATAAGCCTAAAGTATTTATTCCAGGTGCATATGGAGCAGGTGAAACATTTCCGCATCAGATTTTAGGTCAACCGATATTTGCTCCCTCTAATTCTGTATGTTCTCAATCATACTTATATGCTGCATTAAATACAGAAGTAGAGGCAAAAAATTTTCTAAAATATATAGAGACTCGTTTTCTTAGAGTTTTGGTCAGTGCGTCTAAAGTTTCTCAGCATGCAATGAGTAAAGTCTATAGATTTGTGCCAATGCAGGACTTTACGGAACACAGTGATATTGATTGGTCTAAATCAGTAGGTGAGATAGACAGGCAGCTCTTCAGTAAGTATGGACTGAATGATGAGGAAATTGTCTTCATTGAGTCTATGATTAAACCAATGTAATGGAAAAATAGGAACATTCATTTTCGCTGGTGTATCATTATATGGGTTTCTGGAGTTTTGTTCGGAGTTTGTTTTTGTTTAAGTGGCTGTTCGGTGGGCGCAGGAATGAGTCTTTGCGGCAACCGGGCCAAATTGTGAATCATCGTAACAACAATCATACCTCTGACGACATTCATTCCTTTGGTGATGTGTACAGGGATGGTGGATACAGGCATGACTCGCGCAATGATTACGCGCATGAAGACTTTGATTGCATTCATGAGGACTTCGATTATGCACATGAGGACTTCGAGGATGACCTCGACTCCGGAATGTTCGATGATTATATGGACTCAGATAGGTTTGACGATGACCATGACTCAAGAATGTTTGACGATGATTTCTGAGATTATGGACAGTTCGGCGATGAGTTGTGAGGGTGAAATATAACGCACTTTGGGGCAGAATATTCATTAAACGGGTTATTGAGTTGTGGATTCAAGAAAAATTTGTTAATTTCGGTATCTGAACCGGATGTCGGCTGTCGATGTCCGGACTAACATCATTCCACTACCGACTATGAGAAAGATAAGGATATCGGTCGCCGCCATACTCATTGCCGGCACGTCGTTGGTTTTCACTTCGTGCATAGGCTCGTTTGGCCTGACCAACAAAGTCATGACATGGAACCGCAACATCGGCTCCAAGTTTGTTAACGAACTGGTGTTTCTCGCTTTCTGGATTCTTCCCGTTTATGAAGTGACCGCCCTGGCCGATGTGCTGGTGATTAACTCCATTGAGTTCTGGAGCGGATCGAATCCGCTCACGGCATCGACCAAGGTTGTCGATACCGACCATGGACGCTACATGATTGCCTGCGACGGCAAGGGATACACCGTGACCCACGAATCTACCGGTGATGTGGTGCGCCTTGACTTCGACCAGCCGACGCAGACGTGGAGCTTCGAGACGAAAGATGGCGATAGTGTGCCTTTCATGACGTTTATCGACGACAGCCATGTGCGTATGCTCACACCCGGCGGCGAATACATGGCCGTAGAGCTGTCGCAGCAGGGTGTCGCCGACTACAGTGCGGCCACCGGAACTGCCTGCATGGCGGCAAGATAATATAGCCGCCGAGGTAAAAAAGCGGAAAAATCAAAAAAAATCGTCGTTCCGCGACATCTTTTTGGCAAGCTAATTGTTATAAATGATGAAGCGGCCGTGGTCGAGTACCGCGCGACTAAGAGATTCCCGCATAAACTAAAAAAGTAAACAATTTAAAATAATACGTTATGAAACCGTTACACGTAATTCTTTCAGTAATCGGAGGCGCCGTAGCCGGTGCCGCAATCGGTCTGCTCCTCGCTCCTGAGAAAGGGGAGGATACCCGTTCGAAAATTCTCCGCATCCTTAAGGAGAAGGGCATCTGCCTCAAGAAAAACAAGATGGACGAACTCGTAGACGAGATTGAGGACCAGATTGAGAAACACATCTAATCACTAAAAAGAATAAGAAATGAGAGCACTCACATTAATATCAGCATTCCTCGGAGGTGCAATCGTAGGCTGCGGCGCAGCTCTTATGTTCACTCCCGAGAAGGGATCGGATCTCAGAAGCCGTATCGTGGAACTTCTGCGCAAACGCGGAATCAAGGTAAGCGACTCTGAAGTGGACGCCCTCGTGGCAGAACTCGCAGCCGGCGAGTAAGCCGCGCCCGAAGAGATACAACCGGGCTTTCCAGCCATGGGCCGGAAAGCCCGGTTTCTCATTACATCCCCACCGGTGTATTGCGGCCAATGATAATATACCGTCCGCTCCAGCGTTTAATAACTGAACTTTACTACATAAGATTGAAGTATGAAAATAAGTCTCATAGAAGAAATTCGCAGCATATTCGACCAGTCGCGGTCATGGCTTAAGCTGGAGCTGGAATACGCCAAGCTGACGGCAGCGGAGAAAATCACTGTCCTCATGTCGTCGCTGATACTTGGCTTCGTCTGCCTGCTGCTCGGCATGGTCGTGCTCATCATGCTCGCGTTCTCGCTCGCGGAGCTTTTCAAGCTCATGATGTGCCCCTCGCTGGCATATCTATCAACGGCCGGGGCTATCTGCGTGCTGCTCCTGCTGCTTTACCTGCTCCGCAAACCGTTACTCCTTAATCCGATAGCACGCCTGATTACCCGCGTGTTCTTCGACAAGAAACATTAACCCTCCCACACATACCGCTATGAAAGAAAACCAGAAGAAAATGCCCGAGGCAACCGACGAGAAAGCGAAGCCTTTCAAGGGGTACACCATGGAGGAACTGCGCTACCAGCGTGCCATGCTCGCCCTGCGTAAGGAATTCTGCAAGACCAAGGTCATGGAATCTGTGCATGGCTTGAAAGGTGGCTCGAACCGTGGCCGCAAGGGTTCATCGACATCCAAGATGGCTATGGTGGGGCAGGTGGCATCGAAGCTCCTCGGCAACCTCAATACACTTGACTACATACTGATGGGCATCTCTCTCTTCGGCACCGCCAAGAAGGGCTACCGGCTCATCCGTGGCAAGAAATGACAATTTAATCTGACCATATAAGTCCGCTTTCCCTACGAAGGCGGATTTTGTGCGTAAATCACCATACAACATATCAGTAATCATGAACGATTATTATAGCGTGCGCGTGGACGCTACACCATGCACCTCCGACATTACCGACCTTGTGGCGGCTTTTCTTGCCGACGCCGGTTTCGAGTCGTTCGAACCCGATGATAAAGGTCTCACCGCATACATCAGTGTATCTGCCGGCGACGCGGCGGCTATCGCCCGCGAGGCGTTGCAGGACTTCCCGATGGATGTCCGCTTTGATGTCTCGGCCGAGTATATCAAGGGGCAGGACTGGAACGAGGAGTGGGAGAAGCATTACTTCAAACCTATCCTCATCGACGGCGAATGCGTGATTCACTCGTCGTTCCATACGGATGTTCCCTCGGCCCGTCACGACATTATGATCGACCCCAAGATGGCTTTCGGCACCGGTCACCATGACACCACCTCGCAGATGGTTCGCCTGATTCTCGCCGCCGACATGCAGGGTAAGAGCGTTATCGACATGGGAACCGGTACCGGAATACTCGGCATACTCGCCGCCATGCGCGGAGCTTCGCGTGTGACCGGCATCGAGATTGACCGTCCGGCGTACGAGAATGCGGTGGAGAATGTGGCTCTCAACCATGTCAGCATGGATGTGATACATGGCGATGCCTCCGCTCTGGCTGGGCTCGAAGAGGCGGACTTCCTTTTCGCCAACATAAACCGCAACATAATTCTCGGTGACATCGACCGCTACGCATCGCGTCTCAAGCAGGGTGGAACCATGTTCCTGAGTGGCTTTTACGAGGAAGACACCCCGATGATAGCCGCAGCAGCCGCTCCGCTCGGCCTTGAGCTGGAGTCGCGCCTGATCAGCAACCGATGGACGGCCGTCCGCCTCGTGAAACGCGGCTGAAACCGGTTCCCGACAACACATCAAATTCGCAAATATTGTGTTCTTAACAATAATTTGCGAATTTTTTTGTTCATTTTCTTGCTTTTCACCCAAAAGCGTTATATCTTTGCATTCGCATAGCCCCGAAGCGGAACACTCATCGGTGTGAACCGTAGGAAATGCAAAGGAAACATAAAGTCAAATCAAATAAACGGAATCATAAACCGACACACAACAACCCCGCCTGCCTATCGAAAAATTTTACCCAACCAAACTAACATCAGAAGCATGGCAAATTACACTACTCTGACAGACGAACAGCTTGTCAGGGCATATGCGGAGGGCAATAACAAAGCGTTTGACACCCTTCTGAAGCGTCATCAGGACCGCATCTTCAATTACATACTTCGCATTATAAAGAACGAGGATATCGCAAACGACATCTTCCAGGAGACTTTCGTCAAGGCAATCCAGACCATCCGTCAGGGTCGCTACACGGAGAACGGCAAGTTTCCGGCATGGATCTCGCGCATAGCCCACAATCTTATAATCGACTACTACCGTCAGGAGAAGTCGGAGAACCTCCAGAGCTCGGACCTTACGGATGTTGACATCCTCAACCGCAAGGAGCTTTGCGAGGAGACTATCGAGGATATTCTCATCTCCGACCAGATCCGCACGGATGTGAAGTATCTTATCGGAGAGCTTCCGGAACTTCAGCGTGAGGTTCTCAAGATGCGCTATTACCAGGGCTTGAGCTTCAAGGAAATCGCGGAAATTACCGGGGTGAGCATCAACACGGCGCTCGGACGCATGCGCTACGCCATCCTCAACCTCCGTCGCATAGCCCACGACAAAGACATAATTCTCACCGTGTAGTATGGCAGCGGCCGCAGAGCCGGCGCAGCCGCACGTGAGCAGTGCATAACAAAAACAATCAGGGGACCTGAAGCATAAGCTTCGGTCCCCTTGTTCTTTCTGAAGTTTTTCAAGTCTAAGTTTTCAGGCTCCGTAAACAGTTGATACCGGACCTTAATTGAGGATCATAGAGCCGAGGGCGCACCCCTGGACTGATACGCAGGTGCGGGCGAACTGGCGTATGAAGCTCAATGTAGCACTCTTGGGTGAACTCATAATGCTTAACTTTACTTCATTTGAGGTTAAATTGAGGGAATTATGTGCCATAGGCATTTGTTTTTAATAATTTACCTGTTCTTTATAGTCGCGCGCAAACACTTTGTCCGCGACCTGTAAATACACTGTTATAACGCGCTGACGGGTAAAAATATTATCGTGTATATCTATTTGTGCATAAAGAAAGCGTCATAATTGCAAGAATTTTACTAATTTTGCATTTATAAAGAGTCTTGTGTCCACTTCGGACAATCCGGAGTCCCGACACAGAAGTCGCTTAAGATATTGAAAAGTATGGATAAGGTCATAAATAAAGAAGAAGAGACAGTCAACGAATCAGGACTGAACTTTGTAGAGCAGGAGATTGCGGCCGACCTCGCCGCAGGTAAGAACGGCGGACGCCTCAACACGCGCTTCCCGCCTGAACCCAACGGCTATCTCCATATCGGTCATGCCAAGGCTTTCATCATGGACTTCGGTGCGGCTGAGAAATTCGGCGGTACCTGCAACCTCCGTTTCGACGATACCAATCCCCAGAAGGAGGATATGGAGTATGTCAACGCCATCAAGGAGGATATACACTGGCTCGGTTATGACTGGGGCGACCGCCTTTATTATGCCAGCGACTATTTCCCGAAACTCTATGAGCTGGCTGTCCGCCTCATCAAGGAGGGCAAGGCTTATGTCGATGAGCAGACCAGCGAGGAGATTGCGCGCCAGAAGGGTACTCCTACACAGCCGGGCACTCCGAGTCCCTACCGCGACCGTCCCGTAGAGGAGAACCTCGACCTGTTCGAGCGCATGAACAAGGGTGAGTTCGACGAGGGTTCGATGGTGCTCCGTGCCAAGATTGACATGGCAAGTGACAACATGCACTTCCGCGACCCGATCATGTACCGTATCATCAAGACTCCCCATTGGCGCACGGGCGACACATGGAAGGTCTATCCCATGTATGACTTCGCCCACGGTCAGAGCGACTACTTCGAGGGTGTGACCCACTCGATCTGTACCCTTGAGTTTGTGCCCCACCGTCCGCTTTACGAGCACTTTGTCAAGGAGCTTGCCGACGAGTCTTACTGCCCGCGTCAGATTGAGTTCAACCGGTTGAACCTCACTTACACCGTGATGAGCAAGCGTAAGCTGCTTCAGCTCGTAAAGGAGGGTCTGGTCAACGGATGGGATGACCCGCGTATGCCGACCCTGAAGGGACTCCGCCGTCGCGGTTACACCCCTTCGTCAATCAAGGACTTCGTGAACCGCATCGGTTACACCCGTTACGAGGCTCTCAACCACATCGAGCTTCTTGAGCATTCGGTGCGCGAGGACCTCAACAAGACCGCCACTCGTGTGAGCGTAATCCAGAATCCGGTCAAGCTTGTTCTGGAGAACTATCCCGAGGGACAGACCGAGACCATGGTCATGGACAACAACCCGGAGAATCCCGCCGAGGGTACTCACGAGATGCCGTTCAGTCGTGAACTTTGGATTGAGCGCGACGACTTCATGGAGAATCCTCCCAAGAAGTTCTTCCGTCTCTCGCCCGACAAGGAAGTGCGTCTCAAAGGTGCTTACATCATCAAATGCACGGGCGTTGTAAAGGATGAGGATGGCAACATCACCGAAATCCGTGCGACCTATGATCCCGATACACGCAGCGGACTTCCCGGAGCTGACCGCAAGGTGAAGGGTACTCTTCACTGGGTGTCGGTGCCCACGGCAGTCGATGCCGAGATACGCGACTACGACAGTCTGTTCAGCGTGGAGAATCCCGGTGCGTTCGACGGCGACTTCCGCGAGCTTATCAACCCCGACTCGCTCAAGGTGCGCGATAACGCCAAAATAGAGCCATGGCTTGCAGAGCGCGTCAAGGCTGGCGACAACTACCAGTTCCAGCGTCTCGGCTACTACGTGGTAGACCCGGACACCACGGCCGACCACATCGTCTTCAACAAGACCGTCGGCCTCAAAGACACCTGGGCCAAGATCGCGCAGAAAAACTGAGGCATATTTGAAAATCAAATGTTTCGAAGAGTCTCAATTTATAAATACCGATAGGAGAGTACTCTGACCCCACATACCGCAAAAGAGGTTGGCCCGCAAACCGCAGGCCAACCTCTTTTTTGCATAAGTCAGATAATATTTGTAACTTTACGGTGTATATATGTGTTAGGCATATAGCAGGTTAGCGGAATTCGCCCAGTTATGCGAAAGCCGGTCCGGTGTAAAAGATAGTTTTAGATGGGTAAAAAGACCAGAATATTAAATGAAATCAGGAGATTGGCAAATCAGCTGTTTGATAATCTCCCGGCTTCGGTGTACCTGTACGGCTCCCGTGCACGCGGAGATGCCGGTAAGGATTCTGATTGGGATATTCTCATAGTTGCTGACGATTCGATGGATAAGCGCAACGCATACGAACGATTCGTTTATCCGTTCACAGAGATAGGCTGGAAACTTGGGGAACAGATTACGCCGCTGCTATACACTAAAAGCGAATGGAACGCCGAGCGCAACACCGCTTTCTATCTCAATGTCCAAAACGAAGCCATACTGCTATGACTCTTGACAATTCACAAAGACTGATAGCAACCCGTTTGCTTATCGAAAAGTCTGACAAAAATATGGAACAGGCTGTAGGTACTGCCGCCCTCGGATATTGGGATTTGGTAGCTAACCGATTGTATTATTCCGTGTTCCATGCTGTAAATGCTATGCTACTGATAGATGGAATACGTACAGGTACTCACAAGGGTGCTTCCATGCAGTTTGGTAAATCATATGTTCTCACCGGTAAGTTCAGCCGCGAAGATGGTATACTGTACAGCCAACTTCAGACAATGCGTGAGAAAGCGGATTATCAGAATGTATTTGTTCTTGAGGAGAATGAAGGTCGTGCGCTGATTGAGTCAGCTCAAGAATTGCGTCAAAGAATCTGTGACTATGTGCTTAAGAAACTGGAATCTTAGAGCTGACGATATGCAATGAATCAATCTTCGCGGCGGTCGTTGTGGCCATCTTCCCAGCCATCACTGTAGCCGTCTTCGTAGCCTTCGATGTATTTCTCTTCGTAGCGGCCTTCGTAGTCGCTCGCCTCATCTAAATTATGACCGTTGTGGAGTCCTAAGCTGCCATCCTCGTACCCTTGCGAATATCCCTCCTCATATCCGTCGTCGTACGCCTCGTCAAGAGCCGAATAACTGCGCGAGGAAGGAACATACGTTGAACTTTGAGTAGCCGGAGCCGTCGGGGTAGTGGTTTGAGATCCGTATTCCACTTCGGAGGCCGGTCCGGACGAATAAGAACCGCCATTCCCCGGAGAATAAGAATTACTGCCACCCGAATAGCCATATTCATAACCGCTTGCATCCGCCTGCTCACTCTCCTGCATACGGGTATTGGACTTTCCGGACGTATCGCCTCCACACCCCGTCAGTAAACAGGCCGCCAACAGTCCCCCGGCAATCCATCCCGCAACCACGCCATATTCCTTCATTACATTAAAATTAAAGAATATACATCAAAACAAATCACTGATTAGATTCCAGTTCAAATGACATATTCAGCATCGCTGTTTATGAGTTTCAGAAGTTCGAACATGGAAAGGGGGACAAGAATGTCATGAGACTTCTCACGCCAATCCTTCATATAGGTAGATTCATGGCAAATGGTAACAATGCACCGTTCCTCATTACGTCCTCGGACTATCTCTCCGGTTTCACTGTCGACGGTTTCATAGTCTTCCGCATCCAGTTTTTCGATTGCACGTATGTGCATTACATCGACCATCTTGCATTCTCCGTCATCGTATAGATCCGGAAGCAGCAAGTACCGTGTTTTATTTTCTTTATACTCCATATATCAAGTGTTTGACGCTAAATTACAAAAATTACATAACAAATACAACCCCTGATTATCATAATTGGGAAATAATATCTCTCGCTGAAAAAAGTAAACCTATCAGTTGCAATTTTTGAAATATTTACTTAACTTTGCTGGTAATAAGACGTTAATAAGATATGAAGTTCGTAAGGATTATCCCCCAATATAATCATCTGTGGGCGGTCAAGTCTCCAGATGAAGAAGTTGATGAATTAACTCTACTGTTCCGAAAATGGAACAACGCGGAGTATCTTCTTGATTTCTTTATGGAGAATTTTGAGGATTTGAAAGGCTTCTTTAAAATTGACCGCATTGATCAAGCTGTGGAAGACACATTTGAAGATGCCGAAGCATTAGAAGAATTGGTTCTTGATTTTCCTTATACCGAACATCTTGATGAGCTGTTCAGGCCATTAGGCGTATCAGATACACGTATGTCTGAATTGACACGAGAGAAAGCCCGAAATTGGAATAGAGACTTTCACGCAAGTTGGCTCAGGATTTATGCAATAAGGCTGGAACCTGATGTGTATGTTGTGACAGGGGGTGCAATCAAATTAAGTAGGACGATGCAAGAACGGGAGCATACTGCAATTGAGCTTGACAAACTTAATCGTTGCAAAGCTTATTTGATAGCCAATGGCGTTTTTGACCAGGACAGTTTTGTTGAACTCACTAATGAAGAATAATATGGCAAGCAAAGCAGTAGAAAATAGCCGGACACCATCGAAATTAAGCCATGGTAAGGCAATACAATTTTTAGAAGCTCATATGAGTGAGACTCCGTCGCGCTTTGTTGAAGAAGCTGCATGGCGCAAAGAAAATGCGAGTTGGCTCCGTTGGTCGCGCCAGCTTGCCGTTACTCTTATTGGCTATATGCAGGATAATAGCATGAAACGGGCGGATCTTGCATTAAAACTTGGCGTTACTCCTCAATATGTCAGCAGGCTGCTTTCAGGTACAGAGAATCTCAGTTTCAAAAGTATCGCAAACATAGAGGAGAAGTTAGGTATTTCATGTTTAGTCATATCTTGATTTGGTTGTACTGCGGATGTCTCAGATTAACGAATTTCTTTCGCATATTGATTTGGAGGGGGCACGTGAGTATTGTATGGCTAACGGCAAGACCGTCCGCTATGCAAAGGGTGATTGTTTTGTCGAGGCAGGAAGTATCGGCAGATATGTAGGCTTCGTGAAATCGGGCTACTTCAAGTATTGTGTGCTGACTGCTAAAGGTGATTATGCTGTTACGGGATTCTCGTTCAAGGATGAATGTGTAATGGACGTAACCAGGTCATTCTTATTGGATAAACCTTCCATTATGTCGGTTGTGGCGGGTTGTGAGGCAGAAGTGCTGCAAGTCCCGTTAAGGCCACTGAGGGACTTTCTTTCAAAGACACAGCCTGATGTTATACCGCGTGTCGCTTCTGTCTGTTTGGAAGAAGCATATACCCGATATCTCCGGCTTTACTCGAAATCTCCTACAGAGCGTTATCTTGAACTCGTAGATAAATACCCTGATTTCATGGAGCAAGTCACCCTCCGCGACATCGCCTCTTATCTTCTCGTTACTCCCATTCACCTCAGCCGCATTAGAAAAAGTTTGGGCAAATGATTCCGGCATAAACATTTGTTTACGCCAAAGTCGCATTTCTAAGGTAACTTTGCCGAGTAAAAATGATAATAACTATGGCAAGGTTTTTAACTTCGTTACTCGCATTTGCTACGGCGGTTTCATCAATGGCACAGGTTATTACCGGCAGGGTGGTTGATGAAGACAATAAGCCTCTTGACTTTGTGAATGTCGTTCTTCTCAATAAGAATGACTCAACATTTATATCCGGAACCATCACCGGCGAAAACGGCAGTTTTATTTTTGAGGAAGCCGTTAATGTTCCGGCATTTCTCAAATTCTCATCCATTGGCTATGTTTCCGTTTTAAAAGATATACCGACCACAGGCAACGTCGGTACAGTGGTAATCACTCCCGAAAGCATGATGCTCGGAGAGGTTGTCGTGAAGTCGAACCGTCCGGTCACGGCAATCAAGGGTGACGCCCTTGTCACCACCGTTGCAGGTTCGCAACTTGAACACGCAGGTACTGCTGAGGATGTCTTGGTTCAGGTGCCTATGGTGGTTGGTCGCGATGGTGTGTTCGAGGTTTTCGGCAAAGGTTCCCCGGCTATCTATATCAATGGCCGTCCGGTAAGGGACTCAAACGAACTGATGCAGATAAGTTCGGCAGATATAAAAAACGTCGAGGTGGTCACAAACCCCGGTGTAAAATACGATGCCTCGGTAAAATCGGTAATCCGCATAACCACCAAGCGACCGCAGGGAGAGGGATTCAGCGGTCTGTTGCGCTCCGTTCTGAGAGAGAACAAATATTTTACTAACTCAAATCAGGCGAACTTCAAATACAGAACCGGAGGTCTGGAAGTGTTCGCCAATTTCGGCGAAGCCACTGCCAAATTCCAGAGTAACCAATACGGTGTGTCTAATTCATCTCTTAACTGGGAAGAAAAAATCACGCAGACCGGCTATGGAAACGTAACAGAGTGCTTCGGCAAAGCTGGCTTCTCATATATGTTTAATGATAGACATTCGATTGGTGCATACTATGCCAATGGTCTCACCAATGACAAAATGCATCATACTCATCTCACAGAGCTTTCGGTCAACGGTGATTTCTTCGATGGTGCTACAAGCATCAGATCCGGCCATACAAAGACATTGCCCAAACACGGAGCCAATCTATATTATAATGGCAAAGTCGGCGAATTAGGCATTGACTTCAACACGGATTATATATGGAGAAAATCAAGGTCTAATGTCACCGTTGATGAAGTCGGCGTCAATCAGGGCAGTGCGCTCATATCATCTTCCGGCACCAACCGAGGCAGAATGTTTGCAGAGAAACTCGTGTTGAGTTATCCCCTTTGGAAAGGCGAGATTGAGGTTGGTGAAGAATATGTTTCATCACGTTTTTCATCCGGCTACCTCACTGATGCGGAAATCATTGACAATGCAGATACAAGAGTGGACGAAAGCAACATAGCCGGTTTCCTTGACCTGCGTCAAACTTTCGGACGGTTCAGCATCGGTGCCGGATTGAGGTATGAACACGTAAAGTTCGACTATCTGGAAAACGGACAGAAAAACGATGACCAGAGCAAGACATACAACAATCTCTTTCCTTCATGCTTCATGTCTACGCAGATAGGCCAGGTTCAACTCTCATTGAGCTATACAAGCAAGACACGGCGCCCTAATTATGGGGACTTGGACGGCACCATCGACTATATCAACCGTTTTACTCTCCAAGGCGGCAATCCATATCTTAAACCGGAGAAGACACATACTGTTGAACTTACCGGGGCATGGAGAAGGATTTTCGCGCAATTCTCCTACACGCTTAAAAAAGATCCTATCCTTTCCACAACCAAGCCTTACGGAGATACCGGGGAAGTAAAGCTCATGACCCTTGACAACTTTCCTGAGATACACTCAATCCGAGCCTTTATCGGCACCAGTTTCAACGTTGGAATTTGGGAGCCGCGAATAAACCTCGGTCTTACTAAGCAGTGGTTCTCAATAGATACATGGCAGGGACGGAAGCATCTCAACAATCCTCAGGGCATGGTACAGTGGCAGAACGCAATCCACCTCCCTTATGATATTTGGCTTAATGTCGATATGGCATGGGAAAGTGCCGGTAATGAGGGGTGTATGCATCGCAAATCATGCTCGTACATGAACGCGAAGCTTTATAAGGCTTTCTTCAACAACAGTTTCAGTGTTTCTGTTGAAGCCAACGACATATTCAACAAGCGTAATTACGGCGTGACATCATTCAGCCGTGACATAACACGTTACGTCTGTGTCACAGACTTGAGCCGCTCATTTTACCTTACGCTCCAATATACATTCAATTCCACCCGCGACCGATACAAAGGTCGAGGAGCAGGTGCAAATGAGAAAGGCCGTTTTTAGCCCATCTACAACAAAGTCCCGTTACAGTTAAGCACCTGTTCAAATTAAACCGCTACTATTCATTTAATTTGAACAGCTACTTAACGAGATTTTTTACATACCGTTAAGTTAATTAACCGCCTAAAACTTTGAGTTATGAAAAATATGTCTTTGATTAAGAAGGGGGTGTTCTCGCTGCTATTGGCGTCCCCAGCTGCTATGTATGCTGGTGTTTCAGATGGCAAGATGCCGTATGGTACGGTTCCGGAAGGGGCGATACCGTTTGTGCTTGATTCGCATGTCTACATTCAGGCCGTAATTGCCGATTCTGTGCCGGTGTCGCTTATCTATGACACAGGTGCAGACCGTCTCTATCTCGACAAAGACTATATGGATCTTTCCTCATTCGGCAAACTCCCACTCAAAAAAGGACGTGCTAAAATGGGTGGCGCAGGTAACAACGGCGTACAAACCATACCAATCATCATCGACACTGTTTCTGTCAAAATGGGCAATGTATTGCACAATGAAGATATAACGCCCATCATAAATCTCCGTGAGATTCTTGGACGCCACACCGACGGCATGATTGGCAATAATGCCGTGTTCGACAAACCGCTCATCGTGAACTACACCGACAGTTACCTCCTTCAAACAGATTCGCTGACCGGTGAAATGCTCACGGGATATACACGGCTCCCCGCACAATTCAATGACAACAGGATTGACATCGAGATGGAGCTGCGCATAGATTCAGTTCAGACTGTGAGTGGTAACTTCCGCCTCGACCTTGGCTGCGGATCGACTGTCATACTTACCAACGAGACCTTGAAGAAACTCGACCTGACCGGAAAAAGTACTGCCGACCGCTATTACTCAAACATGGGGGTGGGGGGCGACGGTACGGATGTGACATTCAGGGCGCAATCATTCAAGTTTCTCGACGAACTGGAGAATGTAGTAGTCTCCGCCTCATACAATACTGAAGGCTCTCTATCCACGCGTCCGCATGTCGGAATAATAGGCAACGAGATACTCCGTCATTACGACCTCATAATCGATGCTCCCGGCGAGGCGGTATATGCACGCCGTAACTCTGACAATTCAACCGGTTATCAGCACAGTTCAAAAGTGCAGATGGGTTATCTTGACCGTACCGACATATGCGACGGCTGGATTGTCAGCAGCATATATGACAACGGAATTGCCCAGAAAGCCGGATTCGAGATTGACGATGTCATTCTCGCCATAAACGGCCGTCCTGTCAAGGAGATAACGTGGCAGGAACAGATAGAAGGACTCGGTCTTGAAGGAGAGACCACATACACCGTCCTTAAAAAGGATGGCACGACCGTAACGTATATTCTTGACATCCGCGACGAGATTATCTAAGATGAATGTATGAATGTATGGCCATAATCTGTGGAATTGTCCGCGTTTTCACACAGGCATTGGATGAAGGGTTTGGCCTTTTCGGCGATTTTTCATAATTTTGCGGAAAATGAATGGCGTATGACTGATTGGATCCGTTTTTTGATGCTTTGTGTGGCTTCGCTGACCGTGACCTTCTCCTCTTTTGCACAGGTTGCCGGGGATAGTACTCTGTCGCCTATGGATGTTGTGATTCAGCTTGAAGCACCGGTGCCTGATGCCGCTGCTGTTCTCTTTGAGCACACCGGGGAGCCCGCACGCCCTGAGTACCGTTTCAATGCGAAACAGCTGATTCTCCCGGCCGCGCTTGTTGCCGTGGGCTCTTTCGGTGTGCGCAACGGAGCGTTCAACAAGCTTAAAAACTCAATCAGGAACGGGCTTGCCGATTGGCGCGGTGACCATTATTTCCGCGCCGACGATTATATCCAATATCTTCCTGTTGTGGCATATGTCGGACTTGGAGCCGTCGGCGTAAAATGCAGGCACAGCTTCAAGGAACGGTTCGCAGCAGGTGCCACGGCGTATCTTGCAATGGGTATCATGGTCAATGCTGTCAAGTATTCAGTCAAGGAGAAACGTCCCGATTCCAATGCCCGTAACTCGTTTCCTTCCGGACATACCGCCACTGTATTCATGGGAGCCGAATTGATGAGGCTTGAATATGGCACCGGGCTTGCGATAGGTGCCTACGCCGTGGCGACTGGGGTTGCCTTCTTGCGACTATACAACGACCGCCATTGGCTGAACGACGTGATTGCCGGTGCGGGAATAGGAATACTCTCCGCACGCATAGGTTACTGGATGCTTCCGCTCTATCAGAAATGGTTCCACTGGACAAAGTCGGCGACCCTCTCAGTTATGCCCAGCTATAACATCGAGACCCGGGCCGTCGGCTTCGGGCTTGCAGCTTCGTTTTGAGTGAATATTGTCCGACACAAGGAGCTGCGGACAGAATAATTCATCCTCTTATTATGGTTTGTCGGGTCGGAAGTTCCATTTTTCAAAAAAAATGAGTAAATTTGCAATTTGGAACATACGGGGGACGGTATGAGCCGTTTATGACCCACTGGATAGCCCCCCGTTCGAAGATAACTGAAAAATGAAAACCAACGTTGCAGTCTTTTTCGGAGGTCGCTCGGTAGAGCATGAAATCTCCGTCATCTCGGCCCTCCAGGCCATTAACGCATTCGACGAAAACAAATACAACATAGTCCCTGTCTACATCTCGAAACAGGGCCGCTGGTACACAGGTCAGAATCTTCTCGACCTGAAGAACTACCGCAATCTCGATACGCTGGTCCAGAACGCCGAGGAGGTGTTCATGCGTCCGGAGTATGGCGACTACAATCTCTACAAGGCCAATACCGGTCTCTTCTCAAAGAAGAATCCCGTGGTGGCTGAGCTTCATGTCGCGATTCCCGTTCTTCACGGCACCAACGGCGAGGACGGCATCTTCGAAGGTCTGCTTGAGACAATCGGCATTCCTTTCGCCGGTTGCAACACGCTCTCGTCGGCCAACGGCATGGACAAGATTACCATGAAGATGATTCTCCGCGCCGAGGGCATTCCGGTGGTTGACTACGTATGGTTCACCGACAACGAATGGAACTCCGGCCGCGACAGCATCGTTGAGAAAGTCGAGTCGAAGCTTGGCTATCCGGTTATTGTCAAGCCTGCCAATCTTGGTTCATCTGTCGGTATCGGCACCGCTGCCGACCGCCGTGAGCTTATCGAGCGCATAAACAATGCCGAGAAATTCTCGCAGCGCATCATCGTGGAGCATATGGTCGAGCAGCTCAAGGAAATCAACTGCTCCGTGCTCGGCGATGCCGACGACCACCAGAGCTCAGTGTGCGAAGAACCGATCAAGAGCGGTAAGTTCCTGTCGTATGAAGACAAGTACATGGGCGGCACAAAGACAAACCAGGGAATGCAGGCGAGCGAGAAGCGCATACCTGCCGACCTCCCCGCTGAGATGAGCGAGAAAATCCGCGAGATGGCGGGGGAGACGTTCCGCGTCCTTTCATGCCACGGTGTGAGCCGTATTGATGTCATGATCGACGAGAAAGACAATTCGGTCTATGTGAACGAAATCAACACCATCCCCGGCTCTCTCTCTTTCTATCTATGGGAGGCTACCGGAATCAGCTTCACCCAACTCATGGACCGTCTTGTGGCCCTCGCCCTCAAGCGCAAACGTGCCACCGACCGCAAGACTTTCACCTACGACCAGAACATCTTCGCTCTCGGCGGCGGCGTGAAAGGAGCCAAAGGAGCCAAAGGCTGCAAACACTGAGCGTAGTAAGCCCGTCCCCGACAACCTAACCCAAAATCAGGAATAATAAAATCAACACCCGATATGAAAAAATTTCAGGAATACAGCAAGCAGCTCAACTTGTCGGACATCAACAAGGAGATGCTCGGCGTGTGGGATAAGCACACGCTTTTTGAACGCTCCATGAAGGAGCGCGAGGGCTGTCCCTCTTTCGTCTTTTATGAAGGTCCCCCGTCGGCAAACGGTATGCCCGGTATCCACCATGTCATGGCCCGTACCATCAAGGATATCGTATGCCGCTACAAGACCATGAAGGGCTTCCACGTGAAGCGCAAGGCCGGATGGGACACCCACGGTCTTCCCGTGGAACTTGGTGTGGAGAAGACTCTCGGCATCACCAAGGAGGATATCGGCAAGAAAATTTCGGTCGATGAGTACAACGCAGCCTGCCGCCGCGAGGTCATGAAGTACACCAAGGAGTGGACTGACCTGACACACCGCATGGGCTACTGGGTTGACCTCGACAATCCTTACATCACATACGACAACCGCTATATAGAGTCTGTATGGTGGCTTTTGGCTCAGCTCTACAAGAAAGGATACCTCTACAAGGGATATACCATCCAGCCTTATTCACCGGCTGCCGGAACGGGTCTCAGCTCGCACGAGCTTAACCAGCCCGGATGTTACCGCGACGTGAAGGACCTCACGGCCACCGTGCTTTTCGACATCCTTGATCCCAAAGAGGAGATGACCGGCTGGGGACGCCCCTGCTTCATGGCATGGACCACCACCCCCTGGACTCTTCCCTCCAACACCGCTCTCTGCGTCGGCCCGAAGTTCGACTATGTGGCTGTCCGCACATTCAATCCCTACAACGGCGAGAAAATCACAGTGGTGCTTGCCGACGTGCTTGTCAATTCTTATTTTAAGAAAGAAGGGCGTGATATTGCACTTTCTGACTATAAACCGGGTGACAAGGTAGTGCCTTACGAGATTGTAGGCCGTTGGAAAGGCTCAGACCTCGTTGGAATGCACTATGCGCAGCTCATGCCTTGGGTGAAGCCCACAGAGCGCGTTGACGACTTCTCGCCGAAATATGTCACCGACTATGCCGCCGCGAACCCTGACAAGGTCTACAGCGTGGGTAATGATCGTTTCGTGGAGATTGCGGAACGCGCTTTCCGTGTGATTCCCGGTGACTATGTCACCACCGAAGATGGTACCGGTATCGTACATATCGCTCCGACTTTCGGTGCCGACGACGCCAAGGTGGCCAAGGCTGCCGAGATTCCGCCGTTGTTCATGATCAACCGCAAGGGGGAGACGCGCCCGATGGTTGACCTGACCGGTAAGTTCTATACTATCGATGACCTTGCTCCCGAATTTGTGGAGAAGTGTGTCGATGTGGAGCTTTATTCGCGTCATGCCGGACAGTTCGTAAAGAACGCCTACGATCCGAAGTACACCGTCAATGGTCGTTACGACGAGAAGGCTGCGGCAGCTGACGAGGATCTGAACGTCGAGCTCTGTATGGAGCTGAAGAAAGATGGCAAGGCATTCCGCACCGAGAAGCATGTGCACAACTATCCCCACTGCTGGCGTACTGACAAGCCTGTGCTCTACTACCCGCTCGACAGCTGGTTTATCCGCACCCCGGAGGCCCGCGAGAAGCTTATCGCTCTCAACGAGACAATCAAGTGGAAACCCGCTTCGACCGGAACCGGACGTTTCGGCAAGTGGCTTGAGAATGTCCAGGACTGGAACCTGTCGCGCTCACGCTATTGGGGAACTCCGTTGCCCATCTGGCGTACCGAGGATGGCCGCGAGGAGGTTATCATAGAAAGTTACGAGGACCTCTACAACCGTGTGGAGGATGCCGTGGCCAAGGGTGTGATGCAGTCGAATCCGCTCAAGGAGAAGGGCTTCGTTCCGGGTGAGTACACTGCGGAGAACTATGACCGCATCGACATGCACCGTCCTTATGTCGATGACCTCGTGCTCGTCTCGGAGAGTGGCCGACCCATGCACCGCGAGACCGACCTGATCGACGTTTGGTTCGACTCGGGTGCCATGCCTTACGCGCAGATCCATTATCCGTTCGAGAACAAGGAACTTCTCGACAGCGGCGAGGTATATCCCGCCGACTTCATCGCCGAGGGTGTTGACCAGACACGCGGTTGGTTCTTCACTCTCCACGCTATTGCGGGTATGGTGTTCGACTCTGTGGCCTACAAGGCTGTCATCTCTAACGGTCTCGTGCTTGACAAGAACGGTAACAAGATGTCGAAGCGTCTCGGAAACGCCATCGACCCCTTCAACAACATAGAGCGTTTCGGAATCGACCCCGTTCGCTGGTACATGATTTCCAACTCGTCACCCTGGGACAACCTCAAATATGATGAGGAGGGTGTGGCAGAGGTGAGCCGCAAGCTCTTCGCCACTCTCTACAACACATATAAGTTCCTTGCCCTCTACGCCAATGTGGACGGCTTCACCGGAACAGAGGAGCAGGTGCCCGTGGCAGAGCGTCCGGAGATCGACCGCTGGATTCTCTCGCTGCTCAACTCGCTCATCAAGGAGGTAGAGGCCGCTCTCGACGATTATGAGCCGACAAAGGCAGCCCGTGCCATCGAGGATTTTGTCAACAACAATCTCTCCAACTGGTACGTGCGTCTGAACCGCAAGCGTTTCTGGGCAGGCAAGATGGACAAGGACAAGCTCGCTGCCTATCAGACTCTCTTCGAGTGTCTGAAGACCATCTCGCTGCTTATGGCTCCCTTCTCACCCTTCTATGCCGACAAACTCTACACCGATCTTGTGGCTCCATCGCTCGCCGACGGTGAATATGTGTCGGTTCACTTGGCCGACTTCCCCAAGGCCGACGAGAGTGTGATTGACGCTGCCCTTGAGGAGCGCATGAACCTTGCGCAGATCATCACTTCAAATGTGCTGGCTCTCCGTCGCAAGGTGAACCTGAAAGTGCGTCAGCCGCTCCAGACTCTCCTCGTGCCTGTCATGGACGATGCCCAGCGTCAGGCCATCGAGGCAGTGAAGGGCATTGTGCTCGACGAGGTGAATGTCAAGTCGCTCAAGCTCGTTGACAATGAGGAATCGGGTCTTGTGAAGCGTGTGAAGGCTGACTTCAAGAAGCTCGGCCCGAAGTACGGCAAGATCATGAAAGACCTCGGCAAGGCCATCACAGCCATGGAGCAGAAGGACATCGCAGCCCTTGAGAAGAACGGCAGCTTCACGTTCGAGGCTCTTCCCGGTGCGCCGGTCGTTACTCTTGAGGATGTCGAGGTGATTCCGGAGGACATTCCGGGATGGCTCGTCGCAAACGACGGTAACATCACCGTGGCTCTCGACGTGACCGTCACTCCGCAGCTCCGCAACGAGGGTATGGCCCGCGAGCTTATCAACCGTATCCAGAACATCCGCAAGCTCTCCGATTTCGAGATAACCGACCGTGTACGTGTAGAACTTTCCGACAACGATACCGTTCGCGCCACTCTCGAATCGTTCGGCGATTATATCAAGGCTCAGGTGCTTGCCGACGAGGTCTGCGCCGCCGCTCTCAGTGCCGAAGGTGCCGTGGCTCTCGACAAGGATGTGACCGCTCTCGAACCGGGTGCGGTGGTTGAACTTGACGTGGATGGTGAGAAGTTCCTCGCTCGCGTCACCCGCTGAGACCGCAATCAAACAACTGCATATGTCAGTAAGTAACATTGACAATGACATCGCACGCACCGCCGGAGGATCCGTTCCTTCGGCGTTGCGCCGCAATGCGGGTTGGCTCGCAGCCGGTGTGATTATTCTGGTTCTGCTCGCAGACCAGATCATGAAAATCTGGGTCAAGACTCATTTCTATCTTGGCGAGGATCTTGAACTGACATCCTGGTTTCATCTGAAATTTATCGAGAACAACGGCATGGCTTTCGGCCTTGAGCTCTGGAACAAGCTGATTCTGACATTCGGCCGGATTGTGGCCGTGGCTCTGTTCATATGGGCGTTGGTCAGGCTGACCTCGTTCCGTGAGCTGCGTACCGGCTTTATTGTCTCTGTCGCGCTCATCACTGCCGGTGCGGCTGGCAACATTTTCGATTGCGTGTTCTATGGCGTTCTGTTCAACAACCCCATGCCCCCGGAACTTGCCGTGGCGTTTCCTCCCGACGGTGGCTACTCCACCTGGTTCGAGGGACGCGTGGTCGATATGCTCTATTTCCCGCTCTTCGATTTCTATTGGCCTGAGTGGATGCCGGGTGTCGGAGGACAATACTATGAGTTCTTCGCCTATATCTTCAACATTGCCGATGCCTCTATCTGTGTGGGTGTCGCGCTGCTGATACTGTTCTATTCCCGCGACTTCTCGCTTGCTTTCAATCTGCTCGGCTCGAAAGAGAAGGGCAACGCGGCAGAGAAGTCTGAAACTGACCGTAAACCGTAAATGAAACTCCGCAGGTCATACATACTCGCTTTGGCTTCGGTCGCGTTGCTCGGCAGCTCCTGCATACGCCGTCCGGATGGTGTGCAGTCTGACAAGAAGATGGTCCCTGTCATAGCCGACCTTGAGCTGGCCGAGGCATACATGCAGACTCAGCGCAGTACGGACAACGGAGACCAGCGTGCCGCCACAGTTGACCGTATAATCAGTGAGCATGGTCTGACACGTGCTGAATTCGATACCACGATGGCGTGGTATGGCCGCAACATCGACAGCTACTACGAACTGTGTTCCATGGTCGAGAAAGAGCTTGCACGGCGCCGTCAGAAGGTATCTGGCGGTAAGTCGATGGAGATGGAGTCGTCAGACCTCTGGCCATATTCGCGCCAGTCGCTGCTGTCGCGTCTGTCGGGTTCGGATGCTTTCGAGTTCTCTATCCCTACGGTCGATGTCGAGTCGGGCCAGCGTATAGAGTTGAAGCTGCGCATGAACGGAAACACCGACGGCATGGCCATGCTCGGCGTCGAGTACGACAACGGAACAAAGGGTTACTTCACGCGTACCATCTCGAACTCGCGTCTCAAGCTCTCGTTCCAGACCGATACGGCACTGAAGGTGACGCGTATATTCGGTAACCTTCTGCTTAAGGATGAAGCCACCATGCCGCTGTGGATAGACAGCATCTATCTGTCGGCATTGCCGTTCGACAGCTTGGAATACTACAAGATACACAGTCAGCGAACTTTCCGCGACCCGGTTCAGCGTCGCCGTCCGCGGGAGGAAATGGCAGCAGCATCAGATACCGTTACCGACAACGAGGTTCAACATCAGCCAGCATCGCCATCCAGGACCAACAGGCCTTCACCGGCACGACCGGGACAGATGCAGATGATGCCGCAGAAAGCCATACAACCCATGCGTGCGCAATAATAGTTTTTATAAAGCAATGAAGAATCAACTTCTCTCAACAGAAATAGTCGTGGCGCCCCTTGGAGCGCCACGACTTGTATATTCCCTCTCCATCCTCCGATTTGAAACCGCCGGAGTGCCCGGTGTCTCCCGTTCAGATGCTACGGAGCCAACAGCTGAAACCGGAACTTCTTCATCGGTCAGCTCAATCCAAAGTATCTACATGCACTTGCAACTGGGCCGTGAAATCGAACTGACCTCGCACGCCATACATCCCTACGACCGCGAAATCCCCAACCTCCTCCTGACCGACCGGCCCCTCCTCCTGACCGAATACGCCCCCAACCGCTGGCACCTCTCAATGCCCGCCACTTAATCATAATAAAGTTGTGGAACAAATCTAATTGTTGCTTTATCAGATCAAATAGTTTAAACAACTTCAATGATTCAGAATTTGTATCCGTGAAGTTATTTCCTGTTCGATGCGGCTTATCCAGGGGGAAGGGACTTTGGCCTGCACTGCATAATCGCGGTAGGAACGTACTGTATTGATTGCCCTGTCTATTATTGCTGCAGCCCCTTTTATACCGAATCTGTCGGATATTTCCAGAAGGTCCCGTTTGGTTATATCTTGGGTCTTGCCGTTGATTGTCATGCTGTGTCGGTTCACATAAAACGGTGCTGAGGCATCGACGGTGAATGTAAAGTCATACGCAGGTGTAAGGTGCCATATACCATCCTTATCCATCATAAAACTGAAATTCTTGTTGTGGTCATCTACATTTCCTCCTAAAACATTCATGACCATCTGTAGGAACAACAGTCTTGTTTCATCTGGCCTTATGCTGAGTCTATGGGCGGTGTCGAATAAATCCTCATAAGATGAGGAAACTGGATTCATGGCCGCTAAAGTCTGGATGTGTATCTTCTCATGTCCTTTGCGGTCAAATCGCTCGGTTAGAAAATGCACCTCGTTGTTGCTTATCATAAGACTTGAAGGCATCATTTTCATACCTGCATCGAGCGCCATCAGGTAGTAGCTGTATTCAATCCTTGTTGTGGGTGCGTCTCCGTGCTCATCAAACTTTATAATCATCGGCACAAAACCGGCCAATGGTGTCGGAACTTGACCGGAATAACATTCACCGTTAACGGGATTGATGTTTATCACAGCCTTAGGGCGACGTCCCCCGGCTGACGTGCCTACTTTGAAGAGGCTTTCAATCGCCATATCAGCACTGATTACTGCGTGGAAATCCCTGGCTTCGCGAATAGCAGTCTGGGCGAGTTTTGATAACTCTGCAACCTCTACACGAAATGGCCTTTAAATTTCCGCTGTTACAGGTGGTACAAATTCCAATGCCCCCATTCCTCGTCTTCCTATGTATGCCAGCCTGTCAAGAGGTGAAAGGTCTTTATTATGGATGTTATGAGTCTTTGCCCATTCGCTGAACAAGACATTTCCCCAATGGTCGGGCAGCGAATCGGAGATGAATGAAGGAAGACCTCCGAATTCCCTTTCACTTTCCGGATACACAGGCAAACCTCTTTGTGCAGCTATACCGGCGAGCGGTGCACGCAGGGGAGCAAAATCCATTCCATTCTTTGCATATTCAGGGTCAAAGTAGAAACAAATCTCGTTTCTATATCCTTTCTTTGTGGATATGAGAGTCCCGATTTTTCTGTTCCAAAGAATTACGTCAAGTGTGTCGATCATAGCTGTTATTTTCTTCTTACTCGTTTGGGGATAAGTTTGTTTATCTCGCGTAATGCCATAGGGGGAACAGGCAGCTCCGGCAGTAGCTCCAACATGCGGCTCTCCATGCCTACACATCTGAGCAGCGAGATGAAGTTGCTGAGTGAAATATTCACGTGCTTTCCCTGTTCGAAGTGGCTTATCGTAGTGTATCCGACCCCCGACTTCTCAGCAAGCTCCTTTTGGCTGAGACGCGCGGCAAGCCGATACTCCTTGACTCTCTTCGCGAGCATCTCAAGAATATCACGGTTGGTGAGGTATTCCGGTTCAATCATAGTTTGAAATATTGCCAATTAATCGCAAATATAGTAATAACTATCTAAATAACAAACTATATTAATTAAAATTTTAAATCTCCTCCCTTCTAAAACCTAAAGCCTAAAACCTAACACCTTCGACCCCGGCGGCGTGGAAGAGGCGGGCGTAGTATTCGGCTTTCTTTTCCAGTTTAAGAGGGTAGGCGCGGCTTGTGGAGGGCATACGCCAAATGTGCAGACCACGGCTGTCTGTCACCATCTCGCCCATCTTGGGTACGTCAGTTCCTGTCAGTGCAGCTACAACCCCGGCCGCCTTCTCTCCTGTGGTAGCTACCGTGTGACATTCCGGCATACGTGCAAGAAGGTCATCCAACGGCACCGGCTTCACAATCTCAAGGAATTTGTCGGAGGCGTTCCCCTTCAATCTGCGCACCTTGCGCCCGGTGTCGTTGAGAGCGATGCCTTTCTCATCGAGCAGTGCCTTGATGCGTGCAAGGTCAAAGCTGCGGCCATCAGTCGCGAGAAGAGCCTTGCGGTCGCCGAAGAAGATCAGCCCCATCATGTACCAGAAGTCGTTGGTGCGGTTCGGGTAATAAAAATCCATCGACCAACGCTTGGCCTGAGGCGGAAAAGTACCCATGACCAGCACCTTCGCCCCGTCGGGAATATATGGTTCCCAGGGATGCTCCTCAATCTCTATGCCGTTATTATCACTTGTATTCATGCTTAAATCATACGAATTTATACGTTTTTTCAAGTTTTAAACGCCACAACTGAAATAAATGTTATATCTTTGTAAATTGAACTTGTCTGCACGCCATTGTCAACCCTCCTGATATGGCCGGCCAGTGCAGCGACTACAGAGATATTATGAAAGCCAACGAGGTTAATATAAGAAACAAACGTGCTCGGTTCGACTACGAGATAACCGACACTTACATTGCCGGCATAGTCCTGACCGGCACGGAGATCAAGTCTATCCGCGACGGAAAGGCATCGCTCGTCGATACATATTGTCTTGTCGAGAACGGCGAGGTATGGGTCAAGGGCATGAACATATCGGAGTATTTCTATGGCTCGTACAACAACCATGTGGCGCGCCGCGACCGCAAGCTCCTTCTGAACCGAAAGGAAATCCAGAAGCTCCAGAAGGCATCGGAAGACCCGGGCTACACCATCGTGCCGTTGAAGGTGTTCATCAACGAGCGCGGTCTGGCAAAGATGCAGATTGGTGTGGGCCGAGGCAAGAAGCAGTATGACAAGCGTCAGTCCATACGCGAGCGCGAGGACAAACGTGCAATAGACCGCATGTTCAAGAAATAATTCGATTTAAGCATGAGCAACAGACGTTCACTCGAACTCCTCGCCCCGGCTGCCGACAAGCATGTTGCCATTCAGGCTATCCTGCATGGTGCCGACGCTGTGTATATGGGTGGCCCGAGTCACGGGGCACGCCGCCGTGCAGCTAATTCTATCGAGGATATCCGCGAGGTGGTTGAATTCGCCCATCGCTTCCGCGCCTGTGTATATATCACCGTCAACACGCTCGTATATGAGAAGGAGCTGCCCGCTGTCGAGAAACTTTGTTGGGATTTGTATCGCGTCGGTGTAGATGCGCTGATAGTGCAGGATATGTCACTTTTGCGTCTTAATCTTCCTCCGATAGCATTACATGCCAGCACACAGTGCGACACCCGTACTCCCGAAAAGGCCCGTTTCCTTGAGTCGGTCGGATTCTCGCAGATTGTGCTTGCGCGTGAGCTGTCTGTTGATGAGATACGGAAGATCGCAGAGGCGGTCACTGTGCCGCTCGAATGCTTTGTGCATGGTGCGCTCTGTGTGAGTTATTCGGGCCGCTGCGGCGCGAGCCAGATGTCTATGGGACGTTCGGCCAACCGTGGAGAATGTTCTCAGATGTGCCGTCTACCTTACACCATGCGCAATGGCAGGGGAGAGGTGGTGGAGAAAGATAAGTATCTTCTTTCGTTGCGCGATTTCAACGCGTCGCGTTCCATTGAACAGCTCATTCTCGCCGGTGCGTCATCTTTCAAGATTGAGGGACGACTGAAGGAGGCTGATTATGTAAAGAATGTCACCGCGGCCTACCGCCGTGAGATTGATGGCGTGATAGCACGGTATCCCGACCGTTATTGCCGTGCATCTTTCGGGGAATCTGAAATTTCTTTTACGCCTGACTTGTCTAAGAGCTTTAACCGTGGATTCACGGAGTATTTTCTCGGTGGTCGCCGTCAGGTGTCGATGGCATCGCTGCGCACCCCCAAGTCGATGGGTGAGATTGTGACAGACACGCGGATGCTTAACAACGGAGACGGAATAAGTTTCTTCAACGCGTCGGGCGAGTACGAAGGCGTGGGCGTGAACCGTGTGGACAATGGCCGGATTATCGGCTCACGTCCTTTCACACTCCCGAAGGGCGCGGAGATACACCGCACGCTCGACCGTCAGTGGCAGACGGCTCTGTTGAAAGAGACTGCCACGCGCACCATAAGCGTTGACATCACTATTGACGAGCACGGTGTCACGGCTGAGGATGAGAGGGGAGTGGCCGTGCGCATTAGCCTTGATGTTGACAAGTCACCGGCACGCAAGCCGATGGATCCGCGTCCTGTGTTTGCCAAGTTGGGCGGTACCTGCTACCGTCTGGGGAAGTTCACGAACCGGCTTGACAGCACGACATTCATACCCGCTTCGCAACTGACGGCATTGCGCCGCAGGCTGGTCGAGGAACTTGACCGTGCGAACGCAGAGACCTACCGTTTCGATTACCGTCGGCCCGAGGGTGAATGTCAGTATCCATCGCGTGCGCTTGATGCACGTGACAACGTGGCAAATTCTGTTGCCCGAAAGTTTTACGCAGACCATGGAGTCGAGGAATTTGCCGAAGCGATTGAGGTCTGTCGCCCGGAGGGAGAGACGGTAGTCATGACCACGCGCTACTGCGTGCGCCGCGAGTTGGGCTGCTGTTTGCGCGACAAGAGCGTGGATCCGCGCCGCCGCGCCCGCTATGCCGGCCCGCTCACCATCGCGACCGGCCCCCACACCTTCCGCCTCGACTTCGACTGCTCCCGCTGCGAGATGAACGTAACCACCGTTCCATGACAACAGCCTGTATAAACTTATAGTTTTGTTGTCTTATACAGAGTACTATCCCCGCATGTGACTTGACGGAGAGTGGTATTACGCCCATCGAGGCAGAAGCCATTGTTAACCAAGATTCCTTGAATACCACCAATGCCTTTTATCCAGCGCCCTGTACAATCGTTGCCCTCAAATGGCTCTTCCATTATCATGACAGTGTGTTCCCCTGAGTCTCCACTGTTGATAAGTCTCTTGCACCTTACGTAAGTGGTTTTGGGAGTGGATTCCATACTGCCGGCCGGAGGTATTGTCCCGACATGGCAGCCATCCCCAGACTTCAATGAGAAGTCATAAAGCAGAATCCATTTCTTGGGTTTGCTTCCGGATAAAAAATAAACCTTGTCAGGCTCAGCCCGTATTATGGCTCGCAGTTCCCGTCGTGCGGTATTGCCATCTTTTATGCAGTAGAGCTTCAAGGCGTGGGTCTTTCCAATTAACGTATCTCCGTCGAGTATATATGCCAGCTCCATGTGTCGCCGGGATAAATTACCGGTTTCTGTCTTCCAGATCATTCCCTCACGAAACACATTCTGCCCACATGCCGTTTGTGCCGATATAGCTATGACCGAAGCTAATAATAATTTGACAAGTTTTATTACCATAGGCTATTAAGTTGGTAATTGTTAGTAAGTAGATGTTTAACTGATTTGAATGCTATCTGCTTACTACTTTTGTAGCCAATACAGGTTAAAAAATAGCTAAGCAGATTGCATTCGAGTGAGTTATAAATTTAAAATTGATGTAGTCTAATTTAAACGATTACTTGCTTCTTCGTTTAGGTTTAAATTTGAAACTTTAATACTCACGCTTAAGGGCAAAATATTTTAATGGCTTAAAGTTATAGCCTAAGGCATTGAAGACGTTCCCATTGAAATATCCGTTGGATGCACCTCCCTGCCCCCAGTCGCAATATATGTATTTATTTATAATCTTAGATGGGTCATCAGGGTCTATGCAATATCTGTATCCATGGCTTACCCATGCGTGACCACCTACTTCGTCATCTCGACCTCTCAGATATATCATATAATCCTGCCTAAGATAATTGAATATTCGATCAAAATCATAATCCTGATAACCGGATGGAATCTCATATCCTAAAGAACAGCAAAGAGAGAATGCCTTTGTGCTTGTTGCGGAACTGCCATCTTTGTCATAAATCATATCCACATCTTTCCCAATCCAATACATTATTTTTGCGAGTGAGTCTTTGGCCTGGGCACAGGTATAGATAAGGAGAGTTCCTGAAATAATCCCGCTGTTTAAAGGTCGAAGTTCAAGTGTCGGCGCATCTTCGATTGCTCTGACGATCTCTTTTAATGGATATGTCACTCCATGGTATTTAACTTCTGGTTTTGAGTAGCACATAACAGTAGCAGTTGCTACAGCTACGCATCCTACTGGACAATCTGGATGTTCTTTTACCACATATTTATTCCAAGGTGCGTCTTGATGTAAGGAAATTCCAATAACTGGCAACTGAAATTTACATGCATCGAAATCTTTATGTGAGACTTCATAGATTTTTGATGTTTCCGCTTCTTGAATAAATGGTTCGATATGTTTTGTAAATTCATTGGAAACGGCATCTTGTGAGGTGTCAAAATAGCCGCTATGTGAGAATGCAAGGATTGGATATACGTTGCGGGTTGATGCGATAATTGCAAAGCCGCCGTTATCTGGATAATTGATTACATATGCCAGTGTGTCTGATTTTGTGTTACTTCTCGTTTTGTCTTCGTTTGAAATGATGTAATCAGTATTAATCATTTCGTTAGAAATGTTTCTTGTAGTGATATTTCCCACTGCGATATTCGCGATATGCAATGCCTCCTCTTCCGTAATTTTTTGAGAAATTGCAGAAGATGTGTCTTTTGTTATTTTCTGTAGAGGCTCGTCAATATTAGAGCAGCCCGAAGCAATCATTATGATGGCTATCGACAATATGAATAATAATTTTTTCATGATATAAGATGTTTGTGGTTATTTTTTTGCTAAAATAGAAATAATATTTTAAAATTGCTAATAAAATTTAAAAAATAACATATATTAACTTTATTTTAATTGTTTTGTAGTTTACAAGATAATTAGACTACAAGTATCTATGTGATATGATGACTCTGCTTTATGAAATACAACAATAAAAATGAGGCTGTCTAGCGTTAATTGTTTGATTGTTAGACAGTCTCATTTTAGTGTCGTATCTCTAAACGTTTTTCTTTCTGAGTCATTTCATATTCTTTTTTTTGTCGTAAGCTTCGCCGTGCGACACAAGATATTTCGCTATCCATTACACGACCTTCCGGTCGGTTTGAAAAAAGATGGTGATAAAGTATGGAGTAGATAAGTTTGCCGAAGCGATCGAGGGGTGCCGTCAGGAGGGAGAAACGGGATGCATGACCATGTGCTACTGCGCCCGCTGCGAGATGAACGTAACTACCGTTCCATGATTACAGCCTGTATAAATTCATAGTTTTAAGCCATTTTGCGGTTTATGAAATATTTAGTATATTTGCAGAACTAAGTAATCAGTCATTTTAAATTCAAATTAAAAACTCGTTACTTAAATTTAAAATGACTCATTAACTTAATAAACCGCAGTATAAATTCATACGTTAGATAAAGAAAATATAAATGCCCATGACGGATTTTGATAGCAAGAAACTCACGGAGTTGGTGCTGTACATTCTTTGCAAGACTGGAGGCTCTGACTATTACCACGTTTTCAAGATTCTCTATTTTGCAGAGATGAAACATCTTGCAAAATGGGGCAGTGGCATTGTGCCCGATGAGTTTTGCGCTTTGAAATATGGGCCCGTACCGATGCGCCTCTATGACGCGGTAAAAGAACTCGGGCATTCGAGCATGAAACTTTCCGAGGATTTGTCGGCGGTCGTTCAGTTTGCCGGGGAAGATGCTCCAAATGTCCTTCTCCCAAAAAGAGAGGCGAACTTGAAATTTCTTTCGAAGACGGAAATTGATGTATTGGATGAGTCTATTGCAGAACATCAATCAATGACTTTCGGACAACTCATGAGTAAATCGCATGATGCGGCATGGAATGAGGCAAACAGACGTGTACATGGCACCAATGTGATTTCTCCAATTTCAATGGCACAGGTAATGAACGCGGAGGAAGCCATGTTGGAGTATATCGGGGAGCAGATGCAAATTGAAGCGGCGCTCAGATGATGAAAATTTCAGACGCGCTCAATGAGGTTCAACTTTCTCGGTTGGCATCCGGAACGGTAAAAGTCGGCGATGTCTATGAAATCACGATGACAGAAGCCAACGGCATCAAACCAAAGTCAGGAGATATTTCAAGAGATAAATATTTTGTGGTTCTTGGTTTTGATTCAGAAGGAGTGGCATATGGTGGCGTTATAATCAACTCGCAAATAAATAAGAATCTCCCCGCATACATCAAGATGTACCATATGCCTATAAAGCAATCAAAGTATCCATTCTTGCGATACGACTCTTTTGTAGATTGTGTTCAGTTAAAGAGAGCATATCCGCATAAGTTCAATGAATGGAATTATCTGGGAGAGATTGATGAATATGATGTCGGATTGATAATCGGAACTATCAAGGAAAGCCCGCGAGAGAGTGCCGGGCATTTGGCTCAATATGGGTTATAACCTTAAAAAACTTTTATACGTCGTCTATCCGTTGGAATTGGCCAATTCCATGGCGTCGCATAAAGTCATCTTTCTCGATCTCACTGACCATTACACGTCCTTCAGGTCGGGTTGAAACAAGATGGCGGTAAAGTTCGGTATTCTTCCATTTAATTGGCTTTCTCTACAAGAAGTTGCTCGATATATTTTTTGAGATTGATTCCCATTGCCGCTGCCTTTATGCTCAATGTGCGGAATACATCTTCTGGAATGTCAATCAACTAACGGTGTGATTTATGAGCTGATGTTGCTGATAGAGAGTTCATGTCGTTCATATTTTCTGCAAAGTTAAAACATATATACCATATATACAATTTGGAATATGAAAGTTTTAAATTCCACACGCAAATACTGCGGGTGGCGGGTGAACTATGTGAAATGATGTTTCAGAGCTGGATCTAATAGCCTTACCCCTTCTGGGCGGGGCCGAAGGAGCTGGAGTAGCCGTCGTTGTGGCCGATGTGACCGGTGGTTACCTCGGTGGCGAGTTTCAGCACGTGGGAGCCGACTCCACGGTTCAGGCTGTCCACTGCTTTCATCAGATTGCGTGAGCGTAGCGTGGCTGCGCGTTGCAGCTCCACGTCTTCAAACAGGGTAGGTGCAAGCTCTCTGACGGGCGTTATCTGCGACAGAACCACTCCCGCACGCTTGTAACGGTATGCCGGATTGAATATCTGCTCCGCAAGCCGTATTCCGGTCGAGGCTATCAACGCCGTGTCGGCTACCGGTGAAGTGAAGGTTGCGCTTGCACTCGGTGTCACATATCCGCGCTCGGTATGGAAGCGGTTTGAGGCTAAAAACACACTCATTTCGCCGCATACGCACTGCATCGCCCTCAGCCGTCGGGCCACATGTGAGCTGTAGATGGCTATCCGCGAGCGTATGAAGTCGAAGTCGCCTATGTCGGTCGCAAATGTACGGGTCTCGCTTATGGAATCCTGAATCTTGCGGTCCACATGCGACAGCTCTATGCAGGATTCCCCGCGAACCTCGCGCCAGCTGCGCTCCCCGTTTATGCCAAGGTTCGACCTTACCCACGCCAGGTCGGCCGACGCGAAGTCGCCGATGGTGTACACCCCAAGCATGTAGAGCCTCTTGGCGAGTCTGCGCCCCACGCCCCACAGCTCGCGTACCGGCATCCGAGACATAATCTGCATACGCTCCTCTTCGTCAAAGAGTGTCACGACGCTCTCGCCGCGCGACTTGCCGGTCTCTGTGGCGATTTTGGCAAGTGTCTTGGTCGGCGCGAATCCAACTGTGACAGGTATGCGTTCCTCCTCCCGGCAGGTCGTATATATGGCCATTCCGATGTCGTGCAACGCGCTCTCGGGAACACCCTCCATGTCAAGAAAAGCCTCGTCAATGGAGTAGTCGAGCGTGCGGGGAGCGAAACGTCTGAATATATCGTGAAGCCTCAGGCTGATGTCGCGGTAGAGAAGATGATTGCCGGAAAGGGTTATCAGTTCGCCGCGCTGCACCATGTCGCGCAGTTCAAACGCAGGCTGCCCCATGCGGACTCCGAGCCTTTTGGCCTCGTTGCTGCGGGCTATGGCGCATCCGTCGTTGTTGCTAAGCACCACCACCGCACGCCCTTCGAGCATCGGGTCGAGTGTCCTTTCGCAACTCACAAAGAAGTTATTGCAGTCTACTAATCCGAACATAAGGTTATTCTCCCTTCATCTATCTCAATGTATCCCTCGTTGCTGAGAAAGCTGAGTGCTTCTCCGAGGGCTTTCCTGTCCGCGCCCATGTCACGCTCAAAAATTGGGTAGTAGGTTCCCTGTGGATTCTGTCGCAGGTATTCAAGTATGCGTGCCGTCAGCCGCGCTCCATCCTCGCGCTTGGCCGAGCGGTTGCGTTCGCGGCAGACATCGCATCGGCCGCACCGGCAATCACGTTTCTCGCCGAAATACTCCAGCATACGGTTCTCGCGGCATATCTTCGGATTGAAAGCATAGTCGAGCATTGCCTCGGTGCGTTCGCGCATCACATCGCGTCGCTCCTCATATATGCTTTTGCCGATAATGAGATAACGAGGTTCCTCGCGCGACGTCGGCAGATACATGAGCGGCATACGATTGCGGGGAATGTAGTTCAGCACCTTGGCGCGTCCAAGCTCAAGCAGTGATTCGTAGATCTGTCGTTCCGTTACATTGAGCGACATGGCAAGCATCGGTTCGCTAATCTGGACATAGTCGGTGAAAAGACCGGTATAGCCCCGCAATATGCGCGTGAGCGTGTTCTCGGCCATCTCCGATAGTCCGTGCATATGGTAAAGCTCTTCGCGGCGGCAGGTCATGATGACGCGTGAGCGTCGGTCGGCCTCCTCCATATATTCCAGGTACCCGGCCTGCTGGAGCAGACGGAGCGCGGCGCGGCATTGGCGCGGCTGATAATGGAATGTCTCGCAGAATTTCTCAATGTCGAATTCCTTGAGCGTGTCGTAGCCTTCTCCTATGGAGATGTGCAATACATTGCACACTCTTTCATAAACTTTTCTGATTATGTCGCGGTCGGGGAATGCTTCGGTCACTCGCCGGCGCAGTTTGGCCGTGTCTGACCTCGATGTGAGCAATACCGCGTAGCTGGTCTTGCCGTCGCGTCCGGCACGCCCCGCCTCCTGATAATATTCCTCAAGGCTGGGGGGAAGGTCATAATGTATCACGACGCGCACGTCAGGCTTGTCGATACCCATACCGAAGGCGTTTGTGGCCACCATTACGCGAGTCTCGTTGTTCTTCCACATGTTCTGGCGTTCCTCTTTCAGCTCATGGCTCAGCCCGGCGTGATACCCGGCAGCCGATATTCCGGCCGAGCGCAGGTAGTCGGCTATCTCTCCTGTGCGTTTTCGGCTGCGGACGTAGACTATCGCTGTGCCCGAAGTGCGGCTAAGTATGTGGAATACCTCGTTGATTTTGGTTTCGGAGGGTCGGACTATGTAGTTTATGTTCTCGCGGGTGAAGCTCATGCGGAACACCTGCGGACTCTGCATTTCGAGCCGCGTGCATATGTCGTCGGCCACCTCGGGCGTGGCCGTGGCTGTCAGCGCGAGTACCGGAACGCCCGGTTTCTCCTTGCGCAGACGCTTTATGTTTAGATATGCCGGGCGGAAGTCGTAGCCCCATTGCGATATGCAGTGCGCCTCGTCAACCACTATAAGGCTGACCGTAATCATGCGCATGAAGGCTATGAAGTTGTCGTTGCGCAGCCGTTCGGGCGACACATATAGAAATTTCGCGCCGCCGTTGAGGAGTTTCTCGCGTGCGCGTTCGCTCTCGGCGCGGGTCATGCCCGAATGTAGCGCGACAGCCTTGATGCGTCGGCGTTGCAGGTTGTCAACCTGGTCTTTCATGAGCGAGATCAGGGGAGTGACAACCACCGTCACGCCGTCGAGCATCATGCCCGGCACCTGGAATGTTATCGACTTGCCGCCGCCCGTGGGCATGAGTCCGAGGGTATCGTGTCCCGCAAGAATCGAGTCAACGATTTCCCTCTGGAGCGGCCGGAAGCCGTCGTAACCCCAGTGGCGTTTGAGCGTGCCGACTGCATCCATGGGCTTATTTCTTTGTCTCCGAGGGGCGGATGTCGCGGATCATCAGCTGGATGGTGTCGGGACCTCCGGCGCGTTTGCTCTGCTCCACGGTGTAGCAGATGTCGATGGGCTTGTGAGCGTGGATGTGTTCGAAGTACTGGGCCATGTTGAACGCTATGGCGTTGATCACATGGCTTGTGCTGTTATCCTCAAGTTCCAGTTTGATGTGTTCCAGATTCTTGCCGACGAGTTTGCTCGTTCCGAAGTCGAAGACATTTTTCGTGCGGAACACCGGCTTCTGGTTGCTCGGGCCGAACGGATTGAACTTCTTGAGCATGGCCACGAGCTCGGGGGTGATGTCGGCAAATTCAATCTCGGCGTCGATGTCGAGATGCGGTTCGAGCTGGTTGGGCAGGATGTTGGCCGCCACATATTCCTCGAAGCGGCGTGTGAATTCGGGTATGTTCTCCTCTTTCATGGAGAGGCCCACGGCGTAGGTGTGTCCACCGAAATTCTCAAGCAGGTCGCGCGAAGCGTTTACCGCCGAGTAGATGTCGAAGCCCTGCACCGAGCGTGCCGAGCCTGTCGCGAGTCCGTTTGCCTCGGATAGCACCACGGCGGGTTTGTAATACAGTTCTGTAAGTCGCGAGGCCACGATGCCGATCACGCCCTTGTGCCAGTCGCGGTTGTAGATCACGATTGAGCGTTTGCCGTTGACAATGCCGACATTCTTCTCGATAAGGGCGTTGGCCTCCTCGGTGATTTTCTTGTCGATTTCCTTGCGCTCGCGGTTATGCTGGTCTATGTCCTTGCCGCGCTCGAATGCCTCGTGGAGGTCGCGGCTCACGAGCAGGTCCACTGTCTCCATGCCGCTCTGCATACGTCCCGAGGCGTTGATGCGCGGGCCAATCTTGAAGATGACCTCGCTTATGGTTATGTCTTTGTTGGTGAGTTTGCAGAGGCGGATTATACTGCGTAACCCGAGGTTGGGGTTGGAGTTGAGTCGGCGCAGACCGTGGTAGGCCATCACCCGGTTCTCGCCGACAATCGGTACAAGGTCTGAGGCGATCGATACGGCAACGAGATCGAGCATGGATTCCAGCTCGTTGTGTATGCCGAGACCGTTGCTCTGGGCGAAAGCCTGCATGAACTTGAAGCCCACGCCGCAGCCGCTCAGATGAGTGCAGGGGTAGGTGGTGCCGGGCATCTTCGGGTTCAGGATAGCAACTGCCGGAGGCAGCGTCTCGTCTGGCACATGGTGGTCGCAGATTATGAAGTCTATACCCTTGCTCTTGGCATAGGTTATCTCTTCGATTGCCTTTATGCCGCAGTCGAGCACGATGATGAGCTTCACGCCGTTCTCGGCCGCATAGTCGATGCTCTTCATCGATATGCCGTAGCCCTCGTCGTCGCGTGTGGGTATGTAGTACTCCACATTCGAGTAATAGTTCTGGAGATACTTGTAAACGAGAGCCACCGCCGTGGTGCCGTCCACGTCATAGTCACCATATATCATGATGCGCTCCTTGGCACCCATGGCACGGTTGAGCCGGGTGACGGCCTTGTCCATGTCGGGCATGAGGAACGGGTCATGAAGGTCATTGAGCGAGGGTGTGAAAAACGCGTCGGCTCCCTCGGGTGTCGATACACCCCGGCGCACGAGCAGCTCGGCGATTGCCGGCATACCGCCGCAGCGGCTCACCATGCGTTCAGCCTCTTCCTTCTGCTGAAGTGTTAGGGGTTGATAATTCCATTTCTTAGTCATAGCTGTTTGATTCAGACCTTAATTGTGTATTAGGGAATCTGAATGAAGTCGCCGCAGCCATGAACATTAGAACTTATACAATGCTCCCGCGACGTTCCGCCTCGCAAACAAATTCTCCTCCAATTTGCAAAGATACAAAAAATCCGCGACATCTGAAAACCGTCGCGCCACCTCTATAGTAATTATTCTCCTGTGGCATGATTTCTTTTGAAATTTCAGACATGCGAGGGGCGGAATGTCGTGGTTTTTGCTTAACTTTGCAAGTTAAAGGGTTTGGTGGCGGCTGTGATGCTTCAGGCATCTCCGCACCGCCCGGACCTCTATTGTTGTAAAGTTTATGCCTTGATGGAAAAAGATATTGTTATTAACGGGATGCGGGTGCATTACGATGAGACAGGGCCGGCCGACGCTCCGGCGGTAGTGCTCATGCATGGCTGGGGGTGCGACCACACCACCGTGAGGAGTATTGCCGCTATTCTCGAGCCGGGCCTCCATGTATATAATCTTGACCTGCCCGGACATGGCCGCAGCGACGAACCTCCAACGGCATGGGGCGTGGGCGACTACACCGCTCTTGTCGAGGAGTTCTGCCGCCTGAACGGCATTGTGCGCCCCACTCTGATAGGTCACTCTTTCGGCGGACGTATAGGGCTGCTGATGTCCTCGCGCAATGATATTCCGCGCATGGTGCTCGTGGATGGCGCCGGCATAAAGCCGCGCCGCAAGCCGAAGTATTATATAAAGGTGTATTCGTTCAAGGCGGCAAAGAAACTTCTGCCACTTCTGTTCGGGCAGAAGCGCGGACAGGCCATGATTGACCGTTGGCGCGGAAAGGCCGGAAGTGCTGACTACCGCAACTCGTCGCCTGTGATGCGTGCGGTCATGAGCCGTTGCGTGAACGAGGACCTGAAACATGTCATGCCCGATATAAAGGCATCAACCCTGCTGGTGTGGGGCGAGAAGGATACGGCTACTCCACTCTCCGATGCCAAGTATATGGAACGTCATATTCCTGACGCCGGGCTTGTGGCTTTTCCAGACGCGGGTCATTATTCATTCCTCGACAATCCCGGTGGTTTCAAGGCCGTAATGAGGGAATTCTTCAAGAAAGACCTCGCGGCTTCGCGTCAGTAAACAAGTTAATAATTAACCCAAAAACCGATGGTATATTTTATAGTAATCTATGTGATATGCGCCATCTATATGGTGCTCAATTTCAAATATGACCTGCAGATGTTCCAGCAGAACAGCTACAGGCCCGACCGTTACTGGAAATGGCTGCGTCCCAACACGGGTAGCTCTTGGCGGCTGGTGGATGTCGCATGTCTTTTCCTGCTTATGGCTCCGCAGCTGCTCGATTCCAGGCTGGCGGTTTTCATCGTGGCTATCGTATCTCTGTCAAAGATATTCATGATTTTCCGTCGCAAGTATAAGAAGCCCCTCGTCATGACGCGCCGTGTGTGGCGTCTGTATGTGCTGACTGCGGTTCTCGCTCTCGGTGGAGCCGTGGCAACAGGTATCTGCACATGGGGCAAGTCTGTCGGAATATATTCCGGTGCGTCTGTCACTGTGGGTTATATGATGCTTGTCAGCATCTTCTCCTGGGCAGTCATGCTGCTTGCGCACTATCTCCTCGTTCCGGTTGAGAAGAACATCCAGCGCGGCTATATCAACGATGCAAAACGTATTCTCCGTTCGATGCCCGACCTCCGCATAGTAGGCATTACCGGCAGCTACGGCAAGACCAGTACCAAGCACTATCTCACACGCATTCTCAGCGAGGAGTTCGATGTGCTCATGACGCCGGGTTCTTTCAATACGCCGATGGGTGTGGTCCGTACCATCCGCGAGTATATGAAGCCCTACAACCAGATATTTGTCTGCGAGATGGGTGCCAAGCAGAAAGGCGATATTAAGGAAATATGCGATATAGTGCACCCTGAGATGGGAATTGTGACCGCTGTCGGCCCCATGCACCTCGAATCGTTCAAGACCATCGAGAATGTGCGCGACACGAAGTTTGAGCTTGTCGACGCTTTGCCCGCTGACGGTTGCGCAGTAGTCAATAACGACTTCGAGCCATCGGCCGGACGTGAGGTTACGAATACCCGCGTGCTTCGTTATGGAATCACAAATCCCGAGGGTTGTGACTACGTGGCAACAGACATACGCTATACTCCCGACGGCACATCATTTGTGGTTGCCGGCCCTGACGGATTCCGTTTGGAATTGGAGACGCGCCTTCTCGGCGAGTGCAACGTGTCGGATATTCTCGCAGCTGTGGTAATCGCGGTTCAATTGGGTGTTTCGGCGGAGAAAATCCGTTATGCGGTCGCTACGATCGACCAGGTAGAGCATCGGTTGAGCATCAAGCAGACACCGGGCGGAGTTACAATCATCGACGACGCGTTCAACTCCAATCCCGCCGGTTCGAAGATGGCTGTCGATGTCCTGGCTCACTTCAAGGGTGGTAAGAGAATTATTGTCACTCCCGGCATGATTGAGCTTGGCAGCGAGCAGTATTCGTTGAATCAGGCGTTCGGCAAATACATCGGAGAAAACCTCGACATCGCCATAGTGGTAGGAGAGTACAATCGGGATGCTATAGTCGAAGGCATCAAAGAGAGCGGCTTTGACGAGAAGAATCTCCACATAGTTGCCAGCTTCAACGAGGCCCAGGAGCACCTTGCCCGTCTGCTTGCGCCCGGCGACACGGTTCTCTACGAGAACGACCTCCCCGACACCTTCAAATAATGGTCCGGAACCCCGCATCAAAAGTAGCGTGGATTCCAAAACAAAGAACTGAAAACATCGACAACAACAGAATCGCGAAAAAAGTTTTAACTTTTTTCGCGATTTTTTTTGTGAAGTTAAAAAAAAGCATTACCTTTGCAAAGTAACACCAAGACAGCAGTTCTGGTAACGCAGAATAAACTCTTGGTAACTATCTAATTAGGGGGCATTAGCTCATCTGGCTAGAGCGTTTGACTGGCAGTCAAAAGGCGAGCGGTTCGAGTCCGCTATGCTCCACTCAAGGAACAACATCAACATCAGAAACGCTATTTTGCTCGGAATCAGACAGTTAAATAATCTGATTCCGGGCTTCTTTTTTTAATATTCAGCCAAATTTGCACCCAAAATGCCGCCAAAATTGTTATGATTTTTGAGGGTTGATTGGGACAAGTTGGGACAAGTTGGGACAAGTTGGGACAGAGTGTTTCACTAAAGTGAAACAAAAAATGAAGCGCAATGAGAACACTGATGTTTACATACAAAATCTTAAGAAAGGAAAATTCTGGTGTCCTGTTTGTCCGAATTGTAAAGAACAGACGCAAGGCAGAGTTTACCCTTGGAGTTGCAATGTCGCAGAAAGAATATGATGATGCGATGTTGTTGTCAACCACCGCGAGCAAACAACGTCAGGCCAGGTATATCCGGAGTCTGACTGACAAGCTCGATGCCATGCAGCTCGACATGGTGCAATATGGGTTAGACAAGAATATGGATGCCTCCTCCCTGCGCGACAGAATCAAAGCCGAAATACTGTTCCTTCCCGACGAGGAAGAGGAGAGTGAGAAGGAAAAGGCGAAAAGAGAGCTATTCATGCCGTTCTTCCGGCAGCGCATCGATTCCAAAACGAACGAGGGCTATAAGGAGAGCCAAGAATACACATATAAGAAGATAACTGAATTTGCAGATGATGCGAATCGGTTGAAGTTCGCCGACATCGACCTCAAATGGCTAAACCGCTTCGACGAGTGGCTTGTCGGAAAGGGGTTGAGCCAGAACACCCGGAACATCCACTTCAAGAACATCCGAACCATCATCAACCGTGCGATAGACGAGGAGCTGACGGACAAATATCCGTTCAGACGGTTCAAGATAAAGCCGGAGGCAACCCGTAAGCGGTCTCTTACGGTAGAGGAGTTGCGCAAGCTGTTCACATGTGAGGTGGAGCCATATCAGGAAATGTACCGCGATATGTTCAAACTCATCTTCATGCTGATCGGTATCAATGCCGTTGACCTTTTCAATCTGAAAGAGGTGACATCGAGCGGACGAGTGGAGTACAGACGAGCCAAGACACACCGTCTGTACTCAATCAAGGTCGAGCCGGAGGCCATGGAGCTGATTAAAAAGTATCCGGGCACGAGTGGTCTGCTCTCCATTTCCGACAGATGGACTTCCCACAAAGACTTCATAAAATGGACGAACAAGGGGTTGCAGAAAATCGGAGAAATGAAGATTGTCGGTCGCGGCGGCAAGAAAAAGATAACGTCGTTCTGGCCGGACATCACGACATATTGGGCGCGGCATACATGGGCGACAATCGCCTACAATGACCTCGACATACCGAAGGATGTCATCTCCCAGGCACTCGGTCACAGCATGGGAAGCGGTATCACCGAGATTTATCTTGACCGCGACCAGCGCAAGGTGGATGAGGCCAACCGCCGTGTACTCGACTGGGTTCTGTATGGCAAGAAGTAATGAAAAACGCGCCTGTCCTCACGGATGGGCGCGTTCGCTTCTAACCAATTCAAACAAAATAAAACAAAGGATATACGATGTCTCAGAGTATGCGTTTACGGCCACGGCGGTCAAGGACTCTGACTTTCGCGTCAGCCGGCAGCTCTCCGTCAAGTCCGGAATTGTCGTAGAGATGCACGAATATGACCGCGTTCTCTCCGGCCTCGATGCTGACATGGGTGTCGTGCCGCAGATAGACAGTGGCCGCAGTCCATGGCGCGAACCGCAATGTACCGGTGCATTTCCCCATCAGCACATATGTGCCGTGGTGCAGTTCGTTGCCATCGATGAAGTCAAGCCGTTGGTCAACATAAACCCCGTTGCGTACGAGGTCGAGGGTAGGGAACATTCGTTTGATTGCTTCCGTAGTCGGCCAGTCATGCTTGATGCAGAAGTCGAGTCCGCGCTTGAACTTGTCGATAAGGGCATCCGTTCCGGTATTGTCCTGCCATTCCTCAGTCCATTTTTTGCAGAGTCCAAGGCTGATTGCCTCTTCGCGTAGTGCTGTGCTGATATTTTCCATATTCATAGATTTGATTTATGCTATATGTATTCTTGAAGTGCCGTTGCTGACTTTTCGGAACAGGTCGTAAATATCCTGCGCCGCCTTTGCATTGGCGAGGGTATTGGCTGCAATCTGCTGCTGGATTTGCAGCTGTGCGCGTGCTATCACGGTCACTTCCGGTAGAACAGAGTCGATCATCCGTGACAACAACTCCTGAGTCGCCGCATGGTCAAGCTCCATGTGCGCTACCGAAGCGCGTATGGCGTTGACGTATGAGGCAAGCAAATCGGCGGTATCCTCGGTTATGCTCTGTATTCCGGCGGAGAGACCGTTTGCAGTCTCCTTGTCATCGAGTGCGCCACCTAACTGCTCGTTGACCGCATCGTATAGTTCTTTGGCATTCGCTATGCCCGATTTTATGTCATTGAGCATCCTGCCAAGAGTGGCGGCATTGTCGGCATCAACAAGGAAGTCCTTGCCATATGCGCCGCCCTCGCCATCCTCGCCGAACAGCCATGTGCGCATGTCATCCATCAGAGGTGCGATTATGTCAGCTGAAATCATCTTGCTGACAAGGGAGCGCATGATGTCCGATACCGCGTCTTCGAATGCCTCCGCAGCGTCAGTGCCTTGCGAGAAAGCATCTACAAGCGCGTCGGCTATTGATTCGGCCCATGAGTTGAGGTCGATACCGTAGATTTGCTCGGCCATCTCCATCGAGAAGGTCATGATTTTCTGCCGGGTCTCGTCAATCTGGTCATCAAGTTCGCGGATAGCGTCGTCATCCTTGTTTTTCTTGTCCTCTTGCAGACGCTTCTGTTCTTCGAGTTCGGCAAGCTGCTCTTTCATGAGCTGACGCTGGTAGGCGAGTGCGCCACCCTCCTCGTATGCCTGAATGCGGGCGAGGATGGCCTCCCTCTCTTCATAGAGGGCGTTTATCTCTTTGCTGAGCTTCTTGATTTTGGCGTTGTTCGCAAGTGCGACAGCTCCACCGATAATCATGCTGACCGTAGTGGCGGCTGCGCCGATAATCGGGCCACCGAACAATGTGGCAGCTCCCGATGCTATGGCAGACCCGTTGAGAGCATCGCGTTTCTGACCTTTGAGTTCGGCAATGCGGTCTTCTTTCTCGGCGACGCTTTGTGTTATCTCGTCAATCTGCTGCTTTGCCTTGTCAACATCAAAGATGTCGGCATTGCGGAGGTTGCCGAGTGTGTATTCCATGCGTCTCTCAATCGCATTGATGATGTTGGTAATCTCATCGTATGCGGCCTGACTCTTGGAAATCATCGCGTCGAGCTTCGCGTCATGCCATTGGTTGAATGTGGTGAACCATGCGGTGAATGATTGCACGACACCCTTTATCACACCTCCGACATTACCACTTTTAAGGCTGTCCCAGGCATCCGTCGCTCCCTGCGAGGCTTCCGAAAACGCGTCGAGAAATGCTCCGGCCTCTCCCCATGCGGTATCTGCGCCCACGTCCACGCCGTATGACTCGGCCATTTCCTGAATAAGCTCGAATGTGCCCTTGATACCCTGCACGGTGTCATTGATACCATGCACTATGGTGTCGATGACTGCCATGGTGCTCATGGCACCCTGCGCACCGTTCATGGCCGCAGACGCACCCTCTTTCATGGCCGAGGCCGCATCCATGGCCGATTTAGCCTGATCCATCCCTGCCTGGTCTCCCGATTCCTGCGCGGATTTGAATAGTTCCGAGTACTTATCGTAGTCTTGCGATGCTGAATAGAAGTCGGATTCGCTCTGCTCATATTTGTCTTGAAAGAGCTTGTTGAGTCCTCCTTTCATGAAAGACTGGAAGTCAGTACCCTTGTTATTCAGTTTGTCGAGCTGTTTCTTGATGTTCTTTATCTCGTCGGCATATTCCTTTGCGGAGATTGTGCCGTCCTGCAACTTCTTGTCAAGGTTCTCACGGATTTTGCGGCCGACTTCCTCCGCCTCGTCCTTTGTCATCGAAAGAATGGCATTGAAGAATTTGAGGTATTCGCCGCTCTTCTGGAAAATCCGGTAATCGAAGTCGTGCTGGACTTGGGCTGAAAGAGTTTCTTTCTTTCCGCCAAGACGGTCGCTGTCTGCAATCGCTTTGAGCTTGCGGTCACGTTCTGCTGCGAGAGCCGCAATCTCGTCCTGAGTGGTCTTGTACTCTGAAAGCATTTCGGCGACCTCATCGCGTTCTTTCTTGCGGTATTCGGCTATCTTGTCGTAGGCTTCCTGCCACGCTTTCGCAAACTCCTCGCCATATGCCGCCTCGGCTTGCTCGTAGGATGTGAAATCATCAAATGACGCAACTCTGTCATAGGCTTTCGCGACCTCGGCAAACTGATTCTTGATCATCTTGACATAGTCGGTCTCGCCACCTTCCATGCCGAACGAGAACGTGTAGGCAAGACTCTCGTTGCCGGTCGCGTTCTTTATCTGCTCGTACAGATTCCAGTTTTCGAGCTGACGTTTCGATTCGGCCTCGACTTTTGCCAATTCTTTCTGAATCGTTTCGTCGAGGATGGTCTTGTCAACGTCAAAGAGTGTTTTCAGAATCTCGTTGAGCAGGGATTCGCGCTGCGAATGCCCTTTGACTCCCTTTGACTCCAGCTTACCGCGCAGCTTCTCGACAAGTGCCCTGTACTCTTCCGCAGTACGGGGTATATCCTCAGCCGAGAATCCTGAAAAAATACCCGATTCTGCAATCTTATTTGCCGCGTCCTCCTGCCCGACGGATTTTGACCATTCCTTAAACTTGCCCCATGCATCCTTGATGTCCTTGAACTCCTGCTTGAATTGCTCGGCTACCGAGTCTCCATGAGACTTGTTCCCCGTATGCTTATTTGATTTCCGGTCTTTTGTTTCAAGGTCAGTCCAACCGAGATACTGAAGCGCAGCATTGACTTCATCCCATTCTTTTTGCGCCGCTTCGATACCGATACCTGCGGCTTTTGCGGCATCAAGCTCAGACTTGGCTTTCTGTTTAGCCTCCTGTGCCGCATTGCGGGCATCAAATACGGAGTTTGACTTCATCCATTGCCTCATATATGATTGTGTGGTCGGAGTCAGACCGGGATAACCTTTTTTCTGCACAGTCTCGCGTTCGAGGTCTGTCGGCTTGTCGTTGGCCGATGTATAAACCAACTGAATCAGTTGAGTCAGAGGATTACGTGCAAGATAGTCAGCCATCTCCTTGTTTGTCAGCTTCAGGTCTGACATTACCTGCCTTTTTGCATCCTCCATGAGCTTGCTGACCGCTTGCTTTTGCGCATCAGTCAATTGCTCGTATGACTCGTACCGGAGAATCATCTGGGCTGCCTGTAAGCCAGCGTTTGTGCTGTCCGACATCATCTTCTTGAACTTTTCCTGCATTGCCGGACCAATCTTGTCCTCCATAATCATTCCGGCCATGCCGTAGTGCTCTTCCAGTTTTTTAGCCATGATTGCCTTGGCATCGTCTCCGGCTTCTTCCATCTGGTTGAGCATTTCCTTCAATTGCACAGCGAGAGCATCCCGGTCTGTAAGAGGGTTGTAATTCACCCTTTTTAACCGGGTATCAAGGTCTTCTATGAATTTATCTGTATCGCTCTCTAACTCTTTGAGTGCCGCAGATATTTGTTTTGTGTTCAGAAGATGGTCGGTATCAATTTTTGTATCAGCCGAGTCATGGTTCTTGAGCCAGCTGTTAAATGCGTCCTTTGCTGTCGAGTACTTTTCAATGTTATCAAGAAGGTAGTTCAGCTTATCATCATATGATGTCATGCCCGCAACGGCCTTATTAAATGATTCATCAGCTTTAGTCGCTGCATTTACAGCATCCACCATCGATGATTTGAAATTTGTCGAGAAACTTGCTATGCGGTCATCGACTCTTTTGAGCGCATCTGTGTAGTCTTTGGCATTTTTGACAAGACCATCCGAGAACCAACCTTCATCCGTACTCTCCAATGCCCCTGTGATTGATTTGTTGAAAGATGTTCTGTAAGAATCCCTTAGATTCCTGACACTCTTGACAAGTTCCTCATATCTTTCGGTCAACGAACGCACATGCCCTTTCTGGTCAACAAGTGAATTATTGATGTCTTCTAACGGTGTGTTGGAGTAATCCTTAATCGCATTCTCCAGTTCCTCAATTCCCTGAGTGAGTTCGAGATTAGACAACCCTTCCGGAGATTTTATATTCTCCACAATATCAAGGAGGTTTTTAAAACCATCCATTCTCTTTGAAAAAATGTTATCGCCGATTTCCTTGAACTTTTCAGCCTCTTGATTATTCTTCGACCATAACGACAGTACTGCGCCAAGTCCGGCCATAATCATGGTGAATGGGTTGAATACCAGTGACCGCAGTGTTCCAAGTAGCCCGGCACCTGCGGTCTGGAGTTGCTTCCATATCACCGTGCTTCTTTTGGCTGCGGCGGCACGGGCAATCTGTGCGTTCATTTCCTGAATATCTGCGGCGGTCATGCCTTTGGTTGTCAGAACATATTGCGCGTCGGCCACAGTCAATTTCTTCAAAGCGACAAGACGTAATATATCCTCCCTCGTCAGAAGTTTCTTGACCATGAGCGCATCCGCTTCTTCTGCGGTCAGCTTCTTTGACCAGAGTACATTCACTCCCTTAATCTTGGCAAGACCGGAGCTGGCAAGATAATTCGCTTCTTCCGCCACGGTTAAACTTCTGTATGACTGAGCGGCAAGATTGGAGTAATAGTGGGTCATTTTCATAGATGCGTGCTGCTTTGCCGCCGCTGCTATGGATTTTCCAGCTACTACATTGTGAGCCATGATTGCAGCCTTATATATGCCAAAAGCAACGGTTGCTCCACCGAGTACAGCACCAAGTGTTTTCCAATTGCGGGTAAGCCCCTGCAATATCTCCGCCATGTCTTTCAGGCCGCTTCCTACGCCCGATTCGGCTATCTCGCCGAACATGAGCTGAATGTTGTCCTTGACAAGTTTCCACGAGGTCTTGACCGAACCCGCGAGCTTTTCCTGCATGTTGTAGAACTTGCCTCCCTCGTCGGTCATATCCCATAGAATCTCCTTGACCATATCGAAACCTATCTCTTTCTTGGAGATTCGCTTCATGACATCCTGCACTGATACGAACTTGCCTTCAAGCTCGGTCAGTTTCTTTGAAAGCTGGTCGTAAATCGGTATGTTGGCATACGCGAACTGCTTAGCCTCCAAACCGTCGAGGAATGTGCGGTTCTTCGTCTTGCCGAATGCGAGGATAAGTCGGTTTATGTCAACCGATGTCGCAGCCGATATGTCGGCAAGACGTTTGGCTGTGTCGTAGACCTCGTTGTACTGAACACCGTAGGCTGACAGCTGCTTGATGTTCTTTGTCAGGTCTATGACACCGAACGGGGATGTGCGTGCGAGTCCTTTTATCTGGCTGTACAGCGACTCCATCTTGCTCCCGGAACCGTAGATTGTCTCCAGCGCGATTTTCTGATGCTCCAGCTCACCGCCAATCTCGATGACCTGCGAAAGAAACTCCTTGGCGGCATGGATTGAGTAAAGAGAGGCCATGGCCGAGCCGAGTTCACCGGCAAGCCGGATGTTGCTTCCGAAAGCACCGCCGAGGCTCAGAGATGCACGCGCATGTACGCCCGCAGCGTCAGCCGCCGACATATGTGCCGCCTTAAGTTTCGCAAGTTCGGCTTGTGCCGCCCGGTATTCACCCATTTTCAAGTCCTTGTAGGTCTTGGCGTTTGTCGGGCTTATGTTTGATGCTTGGTTGAGCGCGTTCTGCACTGCCTGACGCGCCTGATCCTGCATGACCTTTATCTGTATCGGGAACTGCTTGCCGCGCAAGGCATCCTCGATGGACTGATGCAGTATGTCACGCGACACCTGCAATCCGAATACGCGGCTCGACATACCCATCAGTGCGGCCTGCACGGAACGGGCGATAACGTTCGGGTCGCACGTTATCTTGACATTGTAGCCTTGTCCGTTGAGTCTTGTCCGTATCTGACGCGAGAACTGGTCATTGATTGAGGATATGGTCAGCATGTATCCCCGGTTGGTGAGGATATTTGTCACGAGGTCGCGCAGTTTCTTCTCCTGAATGCCGACAGAGACTTTCGGCGGGTTGTTGTTCACTGCATCCTTGATACCTTGGATAAGTTTTTTCTGCAACGGTACGATTTCGGCGTGAACCACCTTGCCGCGCAGTTTTTCCTCCACGGACTGAGCCGTGATATTCGGGGTGATTGTGGTGCTGATTCCCGAAGAGATGGCGGCGACAATCTTGTCTCTGACCTCCTTTTTTGCATCGAAGTCTATTTTCAGCTTGCGACCGGAAGACGGGTTGACCGCCGCCGAGATGGAGTTGGCGAGCTTGATAGCATTTATCCTGACATTCGCGGTGTATGTCTCGTTCCCGAACTTGGTCTTGATTGACTTCGCCATCGACGCACCGATTGAATCTCCCACCGATTTGAAGTCAGCTCCGGTAAGAGACTTGTTTATGGCATCAATCAATGACTGGGGCGAGACCGTGAAGTTCTCGATGTTGACGGGTGCCGATTTCAAGGCCGCGCTGATGTTGGCCGACAGCGAGGTTGTCAGCGGTGCGATTTCAGCCTTGACCACTTGTCCTGTCAGCTTCTTTTCAATGTCAGCCGAGGTGATTAACGGGTCGAAAGTGATTTTGACCGGATTCGCCGCGAGACCGTCTTCGATGCTTTTGCGGATTGAGGAAACGTCAATCTGTACTCCGCTCCCGAGTTGCGCCAGCTTATTGTTTATTTTCTGCAAGTCAGAGTCGGTCATGTCTTTCAGACCGACAGTGTAAAATAGATTGCCGAGGTTTGCCATTTTTTTGTAAGTTGTTAAAAGTTGATACGGACAATGTGTGTGCCCTTTGCGAGCCTTTCTTCCACTTCCTTTCTCTTGCGCTCAATCTCCTCCTTGCTCATCTCCTTGAACTCATGCTTCTTGGAGTCGGTGGTCTTTCCCTTCTTGCGGTTGTAGACGGTTATCGACACGTCGGCGCACATAAGTTCAAGCTGCGCGTTGGTGAGAATCCATAGAAGTCCGAAATATGGTTTTGTGACGGGGATACCGAGTATTCTCAGCGGTTCGGCTAACCAAGGCCGCTCTTTGCAGATTTCTCCGTATTGCCCCCAGAAAGTTCGGGACGGAAAGCACTTACTTCCGCTCTCGTCATCATCATCATCGTGTCTCTCATCGCGGTCAGCAATGTGGTATTTATCCAGTATTGGCGCAGCGGAATTTTTTTTTAGCGGTGGCGATAAGTTCGGTCAGCTCCTCTTCGCCGTACTGACGGATGTAGTAGTACCATCTCCACAGTAGCCAATGGAGCAGCATTATCTTGAAATGTCCGTTCAGCACTATCAGCGATGCGGCCTTGCACGATACCTTGGTCTCGTCTCCCGATTTGAGGAGCATGGATGTGAGCCGTCTGCGTGTTCCCGCTTTAAGCCAGCGGACGCTGAATTTCTTACCGCGCACCATTACGTCGGTAGGGGTGTCGTTATATATATCGTCGAGGAGCACCTCCTCCTCATGTGTAGGTTGTGTCATGGTCAGTCTTAATTAAGAGGGCGCGTCCCGCAGAACAGTGAGACGCGCCCGGGATTGGGTGGATAGGGGGATTCGGTTTAGGGTTCGGTTGCCGCGCCGTCCTCGAACATGTAGTAGATTGCCACACCTTCGCTGTTGTTGAGGGGCGATACCGAGAAGTTGAAGTAGAGGGGCTTTCCGGTATCGTCGAGCTTCGGGGTGGCGTAACCCTCGATGTTGGTGAGGATGATGACTGTCTTCTTGTCCTGCGAGCGCAGAATCATCGAGCCGGTCACCTTCTTGGGCGAGAAGTCGTAACCGTTACCGGTGTACGTCTTGCCTTCAAGGGTCATGCTTGCGGCCTTAGCCGAGGTCTTGTTCTGGAACAGATCGGCGATGTAGTCGGCCACCGAGGGAACCTGAAACGAGATGTCAGCGTCACCTGCATCTGCGATTGCAGTCCAGATCTGGCCGTCGGTCAGCTTGTACTTGGTGATGTCGGGGTCGCCGGCATCGAAGTTTACGCCATCTTCGCCAACGGGGATGTATGAAGCGGTGAGGGCTGCCGAGGGGTCGGTGATTTCCTCCTCGCTGTAAAGCACGTCGTTGACGCGGTTGAAGAGCTTCTTGAGGTCTCCGATTCTCTTGTCAATGGTTACTTCTGCCATAGTGATATAATTTTAGTTAGATGGTGATTTGAATTTCAAATTGAATAGTGATGAAGTGGAATCCCGCCTGGTCAGTGCCTCCGGCGAGAATCAGGGGGCGTGTGGCTGTGAATGTGGGTGTGACGATGGGGAACATTTCCGTGATTGCCGATTGCATCTCGTCGAGTCTCATGACATCCTCATACCTGCCTTCAATGTCGCGGGCGAACATGCTGAACTGACCGTAGGTGTACTGTCCCGCGTCTCCCTCCTGCCTTATGTTCTGTGGGAGTCTGACAAGCACAAAATCCTCCAGCTGTTCCGACGTGGCTTGCGGTCTGGTCGTGACAAACACATCGTTGCTGACCTCTTTCGCCAGTTCCGTGAGTGTCCGGAGTATTTCTCCGCGTGGATAGATTTTCTGTTCCATCAGCCGGGTATTGGTTTAAGATATTGCGAGATGTCAAATTTAGCGTTGTCATAGGCTTTTGTGAGTACGTCAATACCCATCTGCGCCTGTTGGAACTCAGCATATTCGACACCGTTGGTTACGACAACTGAAAATGTGTCAGACGGGGCTTTGTATGAGCGGATAAATGCAATGGCACGTTCCGGCTCGGTTTGTCCGTTTGTTGCGACTTTTGCTTTAAAAGTGTACACTTGCGTTTCTCCGTCCCAACGTTGCCATCCTGCCCGGTATCTCTGCCCCTTGCTCAGCTTGCCCTGCAATGGTTTTGGAACGCCCGAATATGAATCCCATATGAGTTTCCCATGAGCGTAGACCCCTGCCGCATACGAGTTGACAGTGTTACCGGTCATATTATGTTCTTCCTGTATGCGAATCTGCTCCGCATCATTGCGCGCAGACTCGGCGAACGGAATCAGGATGTCCTCCACGAGGTGCTTATAGGCAATATCCTGCATTTTCTTGCGTGCGGCTTCGAGCACCGATTTGTTTCCCATACCGTCAGCTGCTTGGAAGGTTACACAGAATCTCGGTCGAGTCTCCGAGTAATCGGGATGCGTTGAAATTCACGACCCGGAGTTTTGTCTCCGTGCCGCAAAGCGTCTCCACATCAACGAGGTCTCCTTTTTGAAGTCCCCGGACAATTGCCGGAATACTCACGCGGTAATCCGAGGAATCCACTTTTCCGGTCGTGCTGCTTCCGGTGTTGAAAGTGCGTATGTTGTCGGAGCTGCTTTTGCGGCATTGGCCTTTATACAGCTCCTTCTCCTCTCCTTTGGAAAAGGATGACGCACCTTCGAGGCGGTACACACGGCAGGTGTGCGGGAATCTTGGATTCAGCGTGTTTTGTGCCATACTCTCATTCCTCTTGCATGGACTCTGATACCTCCTTTGCCGACAACAGCCTCGTTCCATTTCTCACGGAGGGTGGTGTATTTGCGCCACCATTCCGCGATATTGGCACTGCTCACCGTCCATCCACCTTCCGAATGCGACCATGTGCCGTCCACATCTTTTGTGGTCGAGCCGCCCACGGGCAGGTTGGAAAGCTGGTAGTAGACCTCGGCCTCGGCAAGGTCGCGCTCACGCTCGGGAAGCGAGTATGCGTCGGCATTGCCGTCAAGGCCGCGCTTGACAAGGATTGTCCGCAAGGCTTTATCCGGAAGCATGTCTTTATCCGGAAGGAAGCCTTGCAGATACTCTATTATCGTGCATGATCCGTCATCGTAGAAGTCTGTCTCATCCATTGTCACGTTTCTCAGCCTTTCACGGTCACGTAGTACATCCAGCGTGTCTTGTTGGGGACGCAGAGTCCCGACACCTCGGACTTGATTACCTGGTCCATGGTCTCGTCGTTGAAAATCTGACGGAGAAGTGTGCGGCCACCGTCGAAAAGGGATATGCGCGCGCCGGGTGTTTCTACCACGAACGGCTTGCCGAACTGTGCGTCGCCTATCGCGCCGTCGGGAACGTAGACGAACACACCCTCCTCGAACGAGGGACATTCGTCGTAGACCATCTTTTTCTGTTTCTCGTCGAATTTCTCCACGAAACCAACATGGTCAATCACCGTCACCTTCGCGCCGATTGCTGTCTCGAACCATGCCTTGAAGGCATCCTCTGCCACGAAACCCTCAAGCATCTTGCGCGTCTCGGCATCCACGAGGGTGTTTTTGAGAGCGACGTAGGTTGAAAGGAGCGACGGGAGCTGCAAGATGTCCTGCCATGTGTTGTAGGCGACCTCCCAGTGTCCCTGCGGACAGTTGTCTTTCAGACGCGCCATGCGCTGTGTGTCTTTAAGCACCTGAACGAGGTTGACACCGGTTTTCTCGGTGATTTTGCCATCGGAATCCTTGGTGTACGCGATTGCCTTCTGCTTGTTCTTCGCAGGAACACCGAAGTCAATCTCCAGAGCAATACCCATGGGGTTGTTGATCTTGTTGATGACAAGTTTGCCCTCGTTCGACACAATGCGGTGACGCTGGTACCGGAAGGTGTTGTAGTTACCGCCAAGCAGGTTGTCGGTCGAGAGGAAAAGCTGATCCATCGCCACCGAGGAAATCTCGTCAGAAACAGTGCCGAGGCGGTCCACAAGGTATAGCTGGTCGCGCAGCTCCTTGCGCCCGATGGGAATCTCATGCTTGAAGATAGGAATCTGACCCATTTTCAGTGCGAGGCCGTCGGTTGACTTGGTGGGACCATCGGAGTCGATGTCCACATATCCTGCCATGGTATAGGGACGGACTACCGCGTCAAGCTGCTCATATGTCGGGCGCAGGGGCAGAGAGGGATTAAGGGGGAATCCCATCTGCTCGAAGGTCTGCTCGGCATTGTATTTCTCGGCGAACATGTCATTGACATACTCGCTGAACGACGTGTAGCCGAGGTTCGAGAGACCATGGGCTATGAGGTCGTAGAATTGAGGTGTTCTTGTTATTGCCATTGTCAAAAATCTTTAGCGTTGTTATACTCAGGGTTCTGCGGGAACCTCGCCCTCGTAGACGAACTCCACGGCGGGGAGCTGCTTCATGAGCGATTTGGGAAGACCCTTGCCGCCGTTGGCGCGGTTGGCGTAGATTCTGCCGTCATAGCATACGGCACATGTCGCGGAGATACATCCGGCGGGGACGCTCACGTCATCGAAAGTCAGCCCGTTGACCTGAGGCAGCTTCTCGGCATCGGTGATGTCAACTATCTCGACATCTTCCCCGGGGCCGTTGAAAATCACCGGAGTACCCGCAGGAATCACCGTACCAGGTTCAAGACCATCGAGGGGAATGTTGCCACCGCCCTGATAGACCTTGTTTCTGCGGGTCCATACGGGAAAATCGCCGCCGATGGAGAATACTTCCCCCTGCGCGATAGTGTTGAATGTTCCTGAAAGATTGTTCATAAAATTGTAAGTTTTAGTGGTTTAGAGTTTGCCGCGTGCTTTGAATTTCTTTTTATAAGCCTCGCGTGCTTCCTTTGCGGCCTCGTCCGACACTTTGCTTGCTCCGGTTCTTCCGGAACTCCCGTAGGGTGTCGCGCCGTCACCGAAGTAGCGTTTGAGAAGTTTCTCGTAAGCCTTTTTGGCTTTTGCGGTGACGCTTTCGGCATTGTCGTTCTCGCCGACCTCGACGGTCTTGACAGCATCCTCCCAAAGCTCCTTGTTGGCGACTTTGAGAGTCTTTCCCATTGCGGCTACTTCCGACATCACTCCGGCGCGCGCCTCACGCGCCCTTGACTCCTTGACCTCTTTTTCAAGCATGGCAAGTCGTTTCTCTACATCGGTCTCGCCCTCGGGTTTGCCATCATTGCCCTTGTCGGCGGGTTTTGTCTCGGGCTTGTAGTTTTTCTTGAAGCCCTCGACGGCAAGTTTCATGTCAGCTGAGAAGTTGCCGTTGAGCGAGCGGAGAATCTTGGCATGACGCTCAAAATTGAACTCCTCGCCCTCAGCGGGCAGATTTTCATTGACATACTCGGAGATTGTCCTTTCCGACAGTGAGGTTTGTCCTAACTGCGCGGTCAGAGTGGATAAGATTTGTTCTTGTTCCATCAGATTCGGGTAAATAAAAAAGAGCCTGATTCAGCCCCAGAAGGGTTGAATCAGGCTCTTTGGCCTTTAAACTTAAACTATGTCTTTAAAAATCCGCTACATCATTCCGATGCCGAGAACATGATGTATCTGTGGCACCGGCGGCATTTCTGCCTGAACACTCCTTTACGGAACAGACTTCTGATTTCAATGAGTTTGTGCCCGCACGCGGGACAACTTACAAGCCTCTCGGAGTTTACAGAGCTTGTCTGGTCATCGTCTATTGCTGTATGGATTGTCATTCGGATTACGGATTTGACGCAAAAATACATAGTGGACTTCAAACTGCCAAACAAATTGCGCAATTTGCAGGTACAGATTGCGCAAATTTTATTATTTTTGCGCCTGAGACCAATAGAAAGAGCCTTTAAAGGCCGGAATCCCGTACAGTTGCGGGAGACCGGCCTTTTTTATTTATATGAGAAAGGGACGCGACATATCGGATTTTCTGGACGGGCGCAAGGTGCTCTCGCCCTATGTCGTCATAGACATACGCAAGGCTTTTCAGGAACACCGGAGCGAGGACATAGTGGCGCAGCTCGGAGGTCAGGAAAACATTCTCGCCTCAGATGCAGACATTATAATAGGTGGTGGTTGCCGTGGCGGCTCGAAGTCGTTCACCCTTCTCATGAACGCACTCTACGATATATATCACCCCGATTTCCGTGCGGTGATTCTGCGTGCGGCCACTGATGACCTCTCTGACCTTATCGACACTTCTTACAAGCTCTACGGCGATTTCGGCGAGTACAACCGCGCCAAGGGAGACATGACGTGGAATTACAAATCGGGAGGATGGCTCAAATTCTCATATCATGCCGGTTCGCTTGAGGATTTCAAGATAAGGTTTCAGGGCAAGCAGTTCGCGTACATCGGTGTCGATGAGGTGACGCACATGGCCTACGAGAAGTTTAAGTACCTTATCACTACCAACCGAAACGCGTTCGGTATCCGCAACCGCTTCATCGGCACATGCAACCCCGACCCTGATTCGTGGGTGGCAAAGTTCATAGACTGGTGGATAGGGGAGGATGGTCTGCCACTCCGCGAGCGTGACGGCAAAGTGCGCTATTGCTTCATGGAGGGCGATTCCGTCGATACTATATACTGGGGTGACACGAGGGAGGAGGTCTACGAGCAGTGCAAGGATATTATCGATTCCTATTGGAAACCGGAATATAACCGTTACGGCACCCCGCAGGAACTGTTCATCAAGTCCGTGGCATTTGTCGAGGCGCGTCTTGCCGATAATGTCGCACTGATGAGCAGCGACCCGACATATCTCGCCAATCTTGTCAATCAGGATGACGAGCAACGTGCGCGAGACCTTGACGGCAACTGGAAGTTCAAATCGGCCGGCGATGACATGATCAAGCTCGCCGACATGGATAGATTCTACAATAATTCCATGCAGCTCGGTGACGGGCAGCTCCGTGCCACATGTGACGTCGCATTCGACGGTGGCGATAACCTTGTGCTCATAAAATGGATAGGCAACCATATCGACGACATCTTTGTCTGCCGGTGCAATTCTGTTGACGCGGCCAACGCCGTAAAATCCAAGCTCGCATATTGGCAGGTGCGCGAGGAGAATTTCACGTACGACCTTCCGGGACTCGGCCAGATGTTCAAGGGAGTTTTCCCGAAAGCCATACCGTTTATCCCCAAGGAGGCGGTCAAGCCGGAGTGCAAGAACGTCTACGCCGACATAAAGAGCCAGTGCGCATACGAGTTTGCCGACATGCTCATACGCGGCGAATACTCCATAAATCCTTATCTGCTCAAACAGCGGTTCTCGGGCAACGGCTACAAGGATACTCCGCTCGACCAGATTCTCAATCTCGAACGCAAGGCCATACGCAAGGACGAGGATGTGGCTGACAAGGCATGGAGCCTGATAAAGAAAAAGATAATGAAACGCTATACAAAGCATTCGCCTGACTTCATCGAGGCGATGCTCATGCAGCGAATATTCTTCATAAAAGGAAAGAAACACACCAAGCCGAGGCTGATGCGGTATGTAAGCCCGGGCAGACGGTTTGTGTGACAAAACTCTACACAGATATGAATCCAAGGAACATCAAGACTAAAAGACCATGGCGCAAAATCCGTCCGGAGGGCTATCTCGCACACGGCTCTTTCGGAGCGGAGGCTGAACCGGACATGCCTCACGACGTATTACTCTCCGACACGGTGACACACGCCGACATGCTCAGGCAGTATTACCCGTCGGGGCACCTTATCAATGACCCTAAGTATTATCCTGACATATACCGTGAGGAGGTTGTGCCGATACTTGACCGCAACGGCAACGAGACCGGACAGACATCCCGTCGGCTCTACAAGGAATGCGTGCCGCGCTATGCGTTCGCATTCCAGCAGATAATCTCTCTCAAACAGACAATCCATCTTACCGGCAATGATATTCAGTTCGAGCTGAATACCTCTGACCCTACTGAGAAAATGCGTGGAATCTACGACCGTTTCCGCGAGGGGTGGCTTGGCAAGGACATGGAGATTCACTTCTTCGATGCTGTCAAGTCGGTGAAGATTGTCGCTGATGTCGCTTTCGTGGGATTCATGAGCGACGGCGAGTTTTCGGCACGCACATTCTCATATAAGGACGGATCGGAACTCTACCCGCATTTTGACAACCGTGGCAAGCTGATTCTGTTTGCACGTTCATTCTACGATTACGACGACGAGGGCAATGTGGTGGTGGAATGGCTTGAAGTGTGGGATGACAAGTATCTCACGCGTATGAAAAAGACCGGCAAGGGATACCGCTCTACGTATGAGAAGATACTCGAACGGTTCGGTGCGAGCGGATACACGGTCACAGAGCGCAAGCTCCATGGTTTCCCGTTCATCCCTGTCGCCTACATGCGCGACGATGACGGACCATGCTGGGCGGCCTCGCAGGATTCGATAGATTCCTACGACCTCTCTTTCTCTCAGATGGCGCATAACAATCAGGCGTTCGGCACACCTATTCTTGTTTTCCAAGGCGACGGCGCCACCCTCGACATGCAGCATGATATAAACGGCACGGTGCGCACCATGTCTATGGATAAGGAGAGCAGCGCGGAATATCTGCAATCACAGTCTGCCTCGGAGTCGTATATGCGTCAGCTCGACACGCTCTACAAGATGATTTATGAGCAGTCGTTCGCCGTGATTCCTCCGGAGATGAAGTCGGGCGACCTACCGGGTGTCGCATTGAAGTTGCTCTACTCGCCCGCTCTGGAGAAAGCCATGCACGACGCGGCGGAGTGGCAACCGTTCTTGCGCGATATGGTCAGGATTTTTACCTACGGTTACGGCGTTGAATGCGAGTCGCAGATTGATTTTGCCAATCTCCCGCTGAAATATTGGATCAAGCCGTATGTGCATATCAACGAGTCGGCCATGGTCAACGACCTTGCGACAGCCGTCCAGAACGGATTCTGTTCACGTCAGACCGCGAGCGAGCGCAATTCGGAATATTCCTCCGTCGGTGAGTGGGAGCGCATTGTCAAGGAGAAAAAGCAGGAACAACAGGCGGATTTGCTCTACACGATAAAGACCAAGCAGGCATCAACAACTGAAACAGATGGCACGAACGATGGCAAGACAACCGAGGCAGCATGACATCGAGGCAGCGCGTGAGTACGTAAGGCAGCGGCTCGATGCTGAACGCTCCATGCAATACAATTTGCAGATAATCATGCGCGAGGCCGCTGAGCGCGTTGTCGCGGTATGCTACGCCTATGTCGTCAATCCGCGCACGTTCTCTTACGACACTCTGCCGGCGGACGCGCAACGCTCCGTCGATGACATCATGTCGTGGCTACGCGATGCTATCGAGGATTATTTCACGGAACTTGCGCTCTACTGCGAGGATGATGACAAGGCGACGCTTCTTGCATTCATAACGCGGCGCACATATGGCTCTACGTTCGGCGAACGTCTCACGGAATATCTGCGCCGGTACCGGGTCGAGCTTATGGTGCTCGTTGGTGCGGCTCTTATGCTCGGCCTTTCAAAATCGCGAGCGGCCTCTACAATAGGGGATAATATGAGGCAACCGTTCGCCAATCCGGAGCTTAAGGCGGGTATATCAAATGTCCCCTCCTACGGTCACGGTCAGACAAACTCCATGTATACGGCGTTGGGTCGTCTGACTCAGTTCGGCATCTCCGAGGCATGGATGCACGCCCGATATGTAAGCGACAAGAAAAACGGCGCGACCGGATGGTACGTGATGCGCTCCTCTGCCTACCCGTGCGACCTCTGCGACTCCATGCAGGGGTATCACGCCGACGACACACAACTGCCGCCTTACCATAACAGTTGCGTGTGTGTCGCCGTGCCGGTATTCCCCGACGAAAACTCTGAAGTTATTTAATATCTTGCGGAATCGCGAAAACGTAATCTCCGGCCGAAATGACTCTACATGGTGTTATGTCGAGGTTGAGTTTAGCCGACATCTCGTTGAAGTCGTCCTCATCATCTTCTGCCGTATAGACATCGATGCGGTTGAGCTTGCACGAGATTGCAATATCCTGGGCGGTCTCATTGTCGATTGCTCCAGTTCTCATGCCATCCGCATAAACGCCTCCTATAAGGTCGTTGCACTCGACTTCCTCTCCTTCAACCGTGATTGTCGGACCTTCGCCATCGCCGTACCACCAGCTGATCACTGTCTCTGTTTTGCCATCGGAATAGACATGTCCGGAAAGTTCACCGCTCCAGCTTCCCACGACCCTGAAAAAGTCGGGGTTGTAGTATTCGAGATTGCTTGCGGCCTCGTCAAATTCCATGCAGTTACCCGTATCATCGAGGTTATTTTCGCTGATGTACTTCTCAGCTTCTCGTTGTGTCAAAAATATAATTGTTCCCATATGCTATTGTCTGACAGTTCAAACACTGTCACGAAATTAGTGATTATTATTCAGATTCGCAAACGCTATTTGAAATATCCCATCAGTTCCTCGCTGTCGGTGCGCACGCCCGATTGGATGTATTGCTGTGTTATCCTCACGTCGGAATGTCCCAACAGGCGGCTTATGGTGTAAATATCCACACCACGGAGATAAAGATTTGAAGCGAACGAGCGGCGGGCTGTGTGACTCCCTACGTATTCCCATTTCTCACCCTCGGCCTCGGCTCCGGCCTTGAATACCTTTGTCGGTTGGTTGATCAGGCATTTCTGACATATGCGCCGAAGATTTGAGTTATAGGTCTTGTCGGTCATGTCTACGCGCACATTCTCACGAATCAGCTCGGCCACAATCGGTTTGAGCGGCAATGTGACCGGGGTCTTGGTTTTCTGGGACACATATTGCAGCGTGTCACCGTTTATATTGCTCTCGTTGAACCGTTCCGCGTCCGAGTGCCGCGCTCCGGTGTATGCGGCCAGAAGGAACGTGTTGCGCACATACAGTTCACGTTGCGTGCGCGGTATGTAGGACGCGATGCGGTCAAGTTCCTCCTCGGTCAGATATACGGAAGTCGTGACGCACCGGCGCGGCGTCAGCACTTTCGAGTATCCGCGTGGCAGCTCCACCTCATCGGCGTACATGTTCAGCACGGCCTTGAGGCGTGTGGCGTATTGGTTGACCGTGTTCGGCGCGTGCCGTTCGGCCATGTATGCGATAAACTTCTGCAACCGTGCTTTTGTCAGGTTGTCCCATGTGGCCGCGCAAAGGTTGGCGGCCTCGAATGCCGTCAGGATAAACACCCAGTCGGGATATTTGGCCGTGAATGCCTCTTTCAGTGTCGGCGTGTCCTGATCACCGGAGCCGTCGGTGTCCGGTGTCTTCTGTGGCTCCGTTTCGGCCTGAGTGGTGTCGGGTGTCGTGGCCTCCGGTGTTGTCTCTATATGTTTCTTGCCGAATATGCGGCGGAATATATTCAGTTTCATGTCGATTGATTTTATTGGTTTTTAATGTGGCGGGGATTTCTCTCTATGTTCGGGCGGCGGCGCTTCCGGCGGTTGTTCCGGGGCGGTGTGTATCGCTTCGTCCATCAGCCCCGGCGGTGCCTCTGCAAGTGCTTTTTCTGCAATGGTAAAATAATGGTTGTGCTTATCGCAATCTTGATCATATGAGCCGAGCCAGCTGATATAATTGCATATATCGGCTGCTTCATCCTTGCTCCATGTTTCATCGGATTGGATGTCGCAAACGTGGGCAGGACGCAAATTTGCCGTTTCTGCCGTTATTTCGTCATTGGCTGACACATTCTCCGGCTTTGCTGTTTCCGTTGAAATTTGGGACGATTCAGCGGCTTGTTGTGCTTCTTCCTCGGCCTGCGCTTTCAACCGCCCAGCGATTTCATGTAAAATTTTGCAAGTGCCGTCGATGTTGCGGTCTGTCAACTTGTGACCCCAAACGGTAACGCGGCCATCTTCCATTAACGCGGCCTCGGTTACTTTCTCGCGCATGAATCCAATCGTCCGGATGTTGATTTTGTAGCCGACGGACTCGGCCAACAATTCAATCTGCTCCACCGTTACGGCCTTATGCTCCAGCAGTCTCTTTTTGCCGTCGGCCAACAGTTCGGCGTTGCGCTTTTCCTCGGCTTCCTTTGCCTCACGTTCGCGTTGTTCCGCCTCCTCGGTCTTGCGGCGTTCCTCTTCCTCGCGCTGTTTCAGGTATGCTTCGCGGCTCGCCAATAGCGGTGCAACGTCATGTCCCAGACGCTTCATCACTTCGATCTGGAGCTTGCCGATAAACCGGTTTCCATTGGCTGCGGCCACTATTGAGGATTCAAAGTTGGTATAATCCGCTTTTATATCCTGGCGGCGTTCCTCTATCCGTTCCAGCCTATCGGGGCGGAGGGAGTGCCAATATACGCCGTTACGCTCAAAAATAAAGTATGCGTAATTTTGGCCGTAATCGTCCGAGTCTTTGGTGTAATATATACCCTCGGAAAATTTTGTCAGCGTTTCCCACTTTTCGGTCAGGGTGTTGCCGTCTGCCTTGTATTGCAGTACTTTTGCGCGAATTGTGCCATCCATGTTCATTTTCGGCTGCTTCGGCTTGCGCTCCGGCTTTTTCAGCTCCATCACTGCCGGAGCGTCGGGGTTGAAGATTCGGCGGTGCATCTCTTTGTGGTAGTCGTCGAGGGTGTTTAATCTACCCTCGGCGATGCTGTTGAGGATGCCGGGGATTAGTTTGATATTTCGCGGCAACTGATTTGAAATGCCACAACTGATTTCGCGCCACTTGATGCCGTTGTATTCGATTATCAAGTCTACCATGCCGGATTTTTCAGGCGTTACCAATAGGCCAGGGCAAACCTGCGCGGCCTTGACTCGCTTTTCGATTAATTCACCCTGCTTATTTCGGGTGAAAATCTTTGTTGAGGTGTAGTTTAATTCTTCCATGGTTGCGGTTATTTTCTGAATTTTGAGACTACCCACGCGCCGATGACCCAGACAACGGCGACGATGAAAAAAAGTTTGAGAAGGAAAGTGAGGAATCCGGGGATTGCGACACACGCGATTACGAAAATCAGTATCGCCCAGACGATAATTCCAATCATGACTCTATGCTGTTTTTATGGTTAATATTGGTTCCCGGCTGAGGTGCCGACCCTCACGCGCTCGCCGGAGGCCGGGAGAGTGGGGCGGTTAATCCATCTGATAATATACTCCCGATTCATATCCGGACGCTTTAAGCGATTCGGCGGCGGCTTTGGCCATACGTGTCCGGCGGTTGCCTTGGCCGGATAGATATATGCCGATTTCATACCATTGGGACCCGTCGGGCTGCTTCCGGCCTATCTTATAGACCCGCCAATCCATTGCAGCCAATTGGCGAGGGGTTGCCTTCAGGCGTATTTTTGGCGCGTCAAAATTACATGTTCCGCCGTCTTCCGTGTCGGCGTATTTCTGTGAGTCTTGTTCGGCTTTGCAGATTGCAGCCTCTAATGCGTCTACTTCTTTTGCTGTCATCTTCTTTCGGTTTTAGCACGTGGGCGCGGTGGTTGATTTGTATTTCGTTTCTAATTCATTCATCGCTGCCAATATTGGCGCGGCGTGCTTGTTCGCCTGTTTGGTGCATACTGCAAAGCGTTCGGCGGTGCAGCTCGCGGCGTGTTCGTGCTGACATCCCTTGCAGATGTTCAGCCCCTTTGCATATAGAGCTTTTATTTGCTCAAAGGAGGTTATTTTAATAGGTTTCATCGCGTTTGTTTTATTCGGGTGATACTTTGGTTAACCACGGCTTAGAACTCGCTCAAACGGGCTTATTTTAAGCCGTGGTTATTCTTTCGGGGTGGCCAATAGGGGTGTTAAAATCGTTCCTTTTTGGCGTTTACTGGCGTAAATTTCCCGTCTGCCGTTGCGGTTAGCGGGGTGATATAGCCGTAAATGCTTTCTCCATTCTTCCTAAATAGATTCAGTAACTTCACGCTGTCACTTTTTGCCGCCTCCATAGTGGTAAAAATGGCGGAGTAAAGCGTTTTTGTCTTGCCGATATAGGCGCGTAATTCGTAAATCATAGCTTTGGTTTTTATTTGTTATACATTTGTTCCCCGGCTCGCACTTGCGGCATACGGCTAAACCGTGCCGGGGATTGGGGCGTTATATGCGGCACGGTTCGCCGCCGTCATAACCTTTGCAAATATGATCTATCGCAAAGGTGTATTGCATCCACTTTCCAGCCTGTTTAATCCACCTGTAAACGTGGATTGTTGCGCTATCGTTGAAGCTGTCGCGAATGTCAAGCGCATACGCATAGGCGGCTTTTTTATCCTGTTTGAAGTCCTTTGTTATTTGGTGGGTATGGATTCCACAAACTTTGTAACCTATCTTCATAATTTTCGGGGTGTTTAGTTGGTTATTCGTTAATGTCCGCCGATAACAATTAATATCCAGCGTAACATCTCCGTGTTACGGGCGTATAATAGGCGCGGTCGCTAACCTGATAGACGCAATTAAAGCGGTCTAAAATGCGGTATCTGTAACGACTTTCAATCTCGCGTATGCGGCGAAATCGTTCAGGAGATACGCCCTTAATCAGGCGATCGAATTGTGCGGAAATGTCCGCTAAACTCTTTTTTCTCTTTGCTTTTTTGCATTTGCCATAGTCGGCGGCGTATGTGTTCGCGAACTTAATACGCGTGTATCTCTTTGCGTCTTCAACTGTGTAAGCTGAAAAACTGCAACCGTTAGGCATGGTTACAATATACATGCTGCCGGATTTTTTAAGGCCGAATCTTAGGCCGTGAAATTGAAAATGTGCCATTTGTTTTTGTCGGTTATCTGGTTATGTCTTCGAATCTGAAATTACGGCGATACCATGAGGAGGAGGGGAGGCGATTCCATTTGCGCAAATACGCGTCGCGCATGTCTTTCGCGTGCGCACTGGTTAGAATGTATTCGGCGCGATTGTTGCTCGCTGCCACCCGTGCAGGTGTGCCGTGGTCGTCGGTGATTTCTTTAAATATCTTCATGTCGTTTTTTGCGTTGTGACGGCCTTTAATCCGTCGGTTAATACTGTTTGTTATCCTTTGGCATTCAAGGCCGCGCAAGCGTCCGAGAATGAGCCACACGCGGCGCGTCAGGTGTGCACCCCTGACACATTGCGGCGGCGGTCAATATCGTTGACCGGACGACGGCGGAATAAAGCGCGTGCCGTTCGCTGCCATTGCCGATTAACGCCTCAGCGGTGGCATAGGTGGCGGGAATTTTACGCCGTTACCTTGGCGGCTCGTCTGTTTATCGTCCGACGGCGCGGGGACGTGGAGAGAGGGCAAAACTAACGCATTTGCAGCGGCGTATCAACCCCGCCCGGGGCCGTGGCTTTCGATTTTCACCCGGTGCAATCTCGTTGCGCCTCGGCTGTCCCGGTACCTAAGAACAGCGAAGACTTTCCGGAACATTTAGATCAGCTGATTTGTTCCCGCCGTCGGAGTTCAACCGACGTTATAGCAGCGGCGCGGGATGAAGGCATTAACGCCGTTTCTCAATTATCCGCTCGCCCTTATTGTAATTAAGGCGGGCGTAATCGGCAGCCCCGGCGATAAGGTTTGCAATCTGGTAACTTGCTACATACCCGTGAAGGCTCGCCGGCCCGATAACCGCGAAAATGTAGAAAGGCGTTTCCGACTCCGTGAAGAAGTCTATTATGTCAAATTCTTTCATGCTGTGAGTTTTAAAAGTCTTTTGTGTTGATCCAGGCTGCAACGTCCTGTAATGTCTTACACTTTTTGGGTATCTGCAAATTACGGGCGCCGCAAATTGCGATGTAGATTTCACGGCCTTTGCCAAATTCGATTTCAATAAAGCGCGTTGTTATTGCTTCGTGGAATCTCTTTGCATTGTCCGCAATCGTAGATTCATGAGCAAACACGTTGCCGGGGTGCATTCGGGCGGCAATCTTGCAGCCGCTTTTGTTTGTGTAATAGTTCATTTCTTAGACTGTTTGAGGGTGATTTTTTGATTACATTGGTATCCCGGCGAAATATGCCATCCACATCAGAAAAGCTACGATTTCCCAGAAGAGAACCCCGGCGGCGATGATACCGACCACCGCCAGGGCTGCGAGTGCTTTGCGCTTCATGCGTTGAGATATTCGGCGTTTTCGATTGCGTCAGAGATATAGGCGTTCGCAAGATACGCGGCGGCCTGTTTGCGGTCTGATGCCGTTACGGGGTTACTCCATCCGCTTGACTTCATACCCTTGATTGATTCGCGGATGATGTTTGCGACCACCGAGGAGGCGGCAAGCGTTGAGGCGTTGAGCTGTACACCCTTTGCGACTTTCTTTGCAAGTGATCCGATAAGGGTTTCAACATAACGGCGGTAAATATCGCCATCGTTTTCAGCGGTCAGCACTATGTTGGTAGCTGCGTGGGTCAGTTCCTCAAATTTCGGGGCGGTGTCGGTTGTGGTCTCTTTTGCTACCTCATTGCGTTGGCGGCTGATATATTCAGCGAGAAAAGCAACGGCGGCGGCGTGGTCTATCTTTCGTAGTTTGCGCGTTACGTTTGCGGCGGCCTTTGCCTCGAGTTCCTGAGCGGCGGCGGTTACGTCCATGCCGTTAGCATTGCCGCGTATATAGGTGTTAGAGTAGTGTCCGGCTTGCAGGGCGATAGCCTTTGCGCCGTCTGTCAGTGCTGCGAATGTGTGACACATTGCGGCGTCCGTGTCCTCGTTCATCGCGTTAACGATCCGCTTTGCTGTGTGAGCGGCGCGGCCTTTGAGGTTAGAAAGTGAATTAACGCCGGTAGATTTGGTTGTTTCCATAAGATTTAATAACTTTGAAGTGATTTAATAACTTTGCCCCGGTTCAGTCTGTGAAGATGAACGCCGGGGCTTTCTGTTTCATCTTCCGGAAGATGTCTATTATCTCCCTTTTGACAATGCAAAGATACAACATAATCCGCTGATTACCAAATAATTTAACACTTATTTTTACCCACATTCCGACCTTGTTTCCACGTCTCCCGCACACGCCCCGTCACAGCCCCGCACACGCCACACAACGTGCGCAATTTATTTTCATATCTCCCCCCGTTTTATTACCTTTGCAGGCCGTAAGAAGCCAAATTTAATGTTAAAGAATATTTTTAACAATTGTTAAATGCAGTTCTCTAAATTCACAGCAGACCACGCCCGCAATTTCAACATCGACCCGCGTGATGTCCTTTTCTGCCTTCTCTATTGCTCCGGGGCATCGGTGGCGGAATCTTACGCAGTTGTGTACCGTCCGAAGACTACCACGGCTACAGGATTGCAGGCCGCAGCCCGGAAGTTGATGAACTTGAAACCCGGTATTAACGCCCTGATTGCTGAGCTTAACAGCAAGCACGCGGACAGCGTAACGCCTGACACATCAGGGAGGAGGAGAGGAAGACCACGCAAGGACATCGACGCATCAGCAGCACTGGCAATTCGTGATACGTTCGATTATACGGATAAAGATGCGGTGTTGCGTGAGTTGGTTAAAGAGGCCGAAATTACAAGTGGTTCTGAACGTGCGCGAATCCTCATGCAGGTGGCGGAATTGCAGAAAATGAAGGCAGAACAGGCAAAAGGTGACGAAAAAAGGGTGCAATTTTACGTTCCGTTGTCGTTTCCTCAATGCGCTGAACTCCTTGAATTACTGCAAAAAGAGCATAAAAAGGGCGAGATATAGCATATCTCATAATTTATTATGACCTATAAAGGGTAATTTTCAAGGTTTTACGGTGTTGTCTGGGTGTTGTGCTGCCTTCATTATCGAGGGTGCGGCAGTGGTCTATATTTGAGGGGCACCCCCCCCGACTTTTTTTTGAAAATCGCTTGTTGTCACCTCTCACCGAAAATTTTATATTTTTTTATTTTTTGTTTTGCATGTGCATGAACTTGCACATCTGCCTCCACTTTTCCGGTGGTGTGTAATCGGTGGGAAATGAGAAAATTGGCTGTTTCATCCGGTTGCAGAAAACGGGCTTCTGTATATACGTAAAAATCAACGGTTTGCAGGCTGATTTTTCAATGTGCATAGTTGAAACAACAAAATGCAGGGTTTGTGCATAGTTTAAAAACGTTATAACTCTCTTGTATTCAACAACATTTAAAGACTGTGAAGAGTGTGAACACTTGTGAGAGTGTATGTATAAAATAAAAGTGTAATATAACGCACATAAATATTTCAAAAAGTTTTTGCCAAAAACTGTGCACAACTATTCACAGTTTTTACAACATACTGATTTGCTGAGAGATGAGTGTGAACAGTTGTATAAACAAGTATTCACATGTTTTCATCGTTTTCACATTGTTACACGGTGTGCAACAATGACTTAGGGGGAGGGTGAAAGGTGTGAAGGGTTGGTGAGTCGTCGCTGTAAATTGAGCGTTTTCCATTGTAATAAGCGTGGTTTTGCCTAACTTTGTGCGTGGCATTCACGGTGGCACCGGCAGGACGCGGTGTACTTGACCACTGTACTTACCATCAATAATACTTCGGATATAAATGAGCGAAAAGAAATTTAAGGTGGGCGATAGGGTGCGGGTAATGCGCGATTGCAAGTGCGGGCCTTTTGAAACATTGGTTAAAGAGGGTTCCGAGGGAGAAGTATGCGATATTGACCATGGTTATAGGGATGTGGATATGGATGGTTTGGATGATACCGTTTGGGTTCATGTTTCCAACCTTGAACTTGCCCCACCCTCCGACCCTCGCACCGCTTTCCTACAAGACCTCAAAAGCGTGTTGGAGAGGCATAATGCTACCATATTTGGATTGGACTTATGGGCGAAAATCAATGGCGAAACATTCGATTTTGGCGACACAGAATATTTATCCGCTGACAACATAACGAATCACGAATGATAACAAGTCTAAAGACAGAAGATATTGATTGTGTATGTGAAGAATGTGGTAAAACATTCAATCTTGACAATCCCAAAGCGGTATTATCAACAGACCGCGATTTGTGGAGTGTTAAATGCCCTCATTGTGAGCAATGGGGATATATGAACCCTATAAACGTTGCGCAGGAAACAAAACAAATGAGTAATAAATACTACATTGGACTTGACCCCGGCTCCAAGGGTGCGCTGACCGTCCTTCACGGTGAGAGTATTGAGTCAGTTGCTTTCGATGATTACGATATTTCGGACATCTGCTACAAGCTGCGCGATCTGGTCAATTACAACTCGGTCTATGCGGTTGTGGAGGATGTTCACGCGGTGTTCGGCAGTTCAGCCAAGGGGACGTTTGAGTTCGGCTATAATAAGGGCTGGATAGTAGGAATGCTGACTGCGCTGAATATTCCCTACTCTATGATACCGCCGAAGAAGTGGCAGAGTGGCGTGTGGGAGCGATGCGACAAGGTGATGGAGGGGAAGAAGGTCAAGACCAAGGAAACGTCGATAAACTGCGCCAAGAGGATATTCCCCGGTGTTGACCTCAGACGCACCCCGAAGTGTAAGAATCCGCATGACGGTATCTGCGACTCGTTGCTGATGGCCGAGTATGCGCGTAGAAACAATTTTTGATATGAGAAGTCAGTACCTGGTGTATTGCGGAGAGTGTTGTTTCCTGCTGAACGAGGATATAAACGGCAACGGAGGATGTGCCCTGCAAGATTATGTCGGGCGCAACTGCTCGGAGCTGTGCGACCTCGACCACGCGGCGATGCGCAAGGATTGTCTGCTGAGAGGTCTGCACTATTTGCAGAAGTGGCGCAGGAGCAATAGCGACAAGGTGAAGATGCCGCCGCCCTATGTTGTCGGCAAACTGATTGATGCGGCCATATATAAATTAAGACAGATGTAGTCATGGAGCAGGAGAAGTACCGGAAACTGATGAACGAGATATTCTCGGCCATGGACGAGGGGAAGCTCTCGGAGGCGCGTGAGTACCGCAAATCGGCCGAAAGGGTCGATGCGGTGCAGGATTTGCTGCGTACGGCCATCATCAACTCTTCCATCGGCTACTTCAACGGCGTGCCGCATTATTTCGCCGGCCGCTGCTATGAGCCGTTCTCATGGGACGACCTCGGCAATCTGGTGTACGACATCATGCGCCGGTGCGAGTTGCCGAATGGTGACTATTCGCGTGTGGAGAGCGTGTTCCGCGTCTGCAAACGCGCCGTGGCGGGCAAGGAGTTGCATCCCGACAATTCGATAGTGGTGATGCGCAACTGTGTCTATAACATCGAGACGCGCACGCAGCATGACTTTGACCGTAGATTCGTTCAGATGACCGCCGTTGACTTCGACTTCAATCCCGACGAGTATCCGCTCAAATGGCAGCAGTTCCTTGATGTGGTGCTGCCCGACATCGAGGTTCAGAAAGTGTTGCAGGAGTTCATAGGCAGCATCTTCATTGACCGCCGCACGGCCAAGATAGAGCACATGGTCATCCTGCGCGGTCCCGGAGGAAACGGGAAGAGCGTCGTATTCGAGACTCTGACCGGGCTTCTCGGACGCGACAATGTGTCGAATTTCGGTATCGGCGCGTTGATTGCCGGAGGTGACAAGAAACACAACCTCGCCTTCATAAACGGCAAGAGGCTCAATTACTGTTCCGAGATACAGGCCGGAGACCTCGACAAGGATACCGACGCGCTGAAGAAACTTATCAGCGGCGAGAGGATGGAGGCGAGACTGCTGTACGGCAACAACTTCACTGCGGAGAATATTCCGCTCATAATGGCCAATGCGAACCGTCTGCCGTATATCCGCAACAGTTTCTATGCTCTTGGTCGGCGCATAGTGATTATCCCGTTCGAGCAGGTCATTCCGGAATGTGAGCAGAACAAGAGTCTCGCCAAGGAGCTTGAGGCCGAGTATGCCGGGATATTCAACTGGATATTGGCCGGACGCGAGCGTTTTATCAGCAACGGTTACAAGCTCACCGGGCTGAGCGTGCTGCGTGACGCGGTTGACGACTATATAGCCGAGAGTTCCACGGTGCTGCAATATATGCGCGAGAAAGATTACCGGTGCGCGATTATAGACCATAAGTTTGAGCCGAAGATGATGGGGGCGAGCAAGCTCTACAATGCCTATGTGAAATGGTGTGTGGAGAATTACCACAGTCCCGAGAGTTTCACGAAGTTCGGCAATGTGCTCAAAGAGGCCGGCTACCGCAAGGACAAGTTCAGGGAGGGGATTATGTACATAATCTATTCCGACAGCTTCCGCAATACAGACCCGGAATACCGGGGGAAAGGGAAGAGCGGCCTCATACGCGGTGTCCGGGAGTTGTCACACTGGACGAAAATATCCGTATCCATCATAAACAAGATGCTCATGAAAGGGGTGCTCGACGGATGTTACCGCAAGAACGGGCGGCAATACGAGTTCGAGCTATCCAAAGCCAACAAGGCGATGAAAGACTACATGCGCTCCGAGAAGAGGCGGCGCGAGGTCGAGGCCGTTCCCGATGACGTGAAGCTCGTGCGCCGCGCTTTCAACGAGCGTATGAAGAGTCTGGGAGAGCCGTACCGCAAGTATCAGAAGGATGTCCCGAACCGCACGGACGGAATCATTGTCGTGCCCGACGAGTGGGACTACGACATCGAGATGGGAAGCAAGGCAAAGAAGCACCGGCTGGAGCAATACAAGCGCAAGCCCAAGGAGAAACAATAACCACAAATAAATGCTATGAACAAGAAAAAAAATGTGCTGGCGCGTGTAGGCAATTTTGAGATTACACGCGACGGAGCGGAACATGAGTATGTGCGGATCAAGACCATCGACGGCCATTGGGGCGTCTCATTCCGGGATGACTCCCGCATGTTCGGAGTGTGGCTGATGCTGTGCCGCGACGAGGAGATGCGCCGGAGCGTCGAGGTACTGCTGACCATGTACTACCATCTGACGAACATGGCGGTAGACAAGGAGTTCGCCGATGACTTCTTCGCCGCATTCGGACGCAAGATGGAGCGTGATGCAGCTTCCGCACCCGTCCCGACTCAGGAGGAATCTGACACGGCGGCGCAGGAGGCGGCGGTCATAGAGATGAGTCAGCGGCAAATTGAGTGATTTGTTTTGCTGTTTGCCGTGAATAGATTATTTTTGCAGTGACTTAGAGTCATAAAGGCCAAAGAGCCTGATTCACCCTCGCAAGGGGCTGAATCAGGCTCTTTTTTTATTTACACCACATGAGCAGGGAGAACAAACTCTACATACGCAAGTCTGACACCGGGACCACATACAACAGTCTCGATGATTTCGGTTTCGCCGCAAGCGAGATTCCTTGGCCCGAAGAGGAGTTCAAGGATGTCGCCGTGCGCGACTGGCCCGGTGAGGATGGGGAGGATGCCTATATCCCGCCGAAGCTCATGATTAAGCCTTATGACCTTACGGTGAAGTTCGTCTACAAGGGCGCACGCGGCTCGGCATATGCCGATTATGTCAGATTCCGCAATTTTCTGTCCGGACGGGACGGAGCCGGAGCGACACTGCGCATATATGACGCACGCACCGGTATCGGACGGAGGAATGTATATTGCAAGAGCATTCCCACGCCTGATTTCAAACGCGATAACCTAAACGATTATGCGTCGATGGAAGTCAAGTTCCGCGTGACTGACCCGTCGGCAGATGTGACATTGCCTACAAAAGAGTAGAAGACCATGTGGATAGTCAGAGACAGGGACAACCGAGAGAAACTTGTAATCCATTCGCTCGAATACAACGGTGAGTGGATGGGCGAATGCTCTGTGTCCGTTGACATAGAGTCAGACTCGCCGGTAGACTTCCGTCTCGGAGACTGGCTTGACTACCGTGGCGAACGGTTTGAGATAAACTACGACCCGTCGGTAATCAAGTCCGCGCCCGCTGGAATCAAGGGAGACGGTTTCAAATACTCCGGGGTCAAGTTCAACTCCCTCTCGGACGAACTGACCCGCTGCGGCTTCTACGACATTGTAATCAATGACAACAATATCCATTACACGGCACTCCCGAAGTTCTCATTCTTCGCGCCGACGGTAAAGGAGCTTGCAGACCGCATACAGGCCAACCTCGACAGATTCTCGGAGCAGAACGGTTCCGAGAGATGGATTGTGGAGGTGCATCCTGAGTTTTCCGGCAAGACCGATGTCAATGTGAGCGTGGATAATGTCAAGGTGTGGGACATGCTGAAAGTCGTCGTTGATGATTTTGAGGCTTATTTCACTATCAAAGACCGCAGAATCACAATAGGTGCTCCCGGTGTGCCCGCCGCTCATGTGTTCAGATACGGCAAGGGCAACGGACTGTACGAGATTGAACGCAGCGGCGAGAACGACCAGGAGATTGTGACGCGTCTGCGTGCGTATGGCTCGACGCGCAACATGCCTATCCGCTACTATCAGCGTCTGAGCGGCTTCCGCGCAAAGGACACCATCGCCAAAATCAGCGATGTGAATACCCCGACGCTTAAGACAGTGCGCCTGACCAACATGTCTTTCATCGACGAGAACAAGCTGGTTGACAAGACTGTTTCCGGTGATTCGGTGTTCGGTTGGCTTGCCGTGGAAATCAACGGCAAGACCTATGCGATGTACTACCACCGCAACGACAAGTCCGGCTCCCACTACATGACCATCGGCCAGAGTCCGCAGCCGCAGAAACCGTCCCGCTACATCGGCAATCTTACGATGGTCGCCCGTGACATGGAGCGCATGAAAGAGGGGGATACGGTTTATTTCTCAGCTTGCCGTGATGACATCCCGTCCACGAACAAGCAGATGGGTAAGGATTATATCCCGAATAACCTCGCGCTTAAGAATCTGATGCTTCCCGGATTTCCGGACACTACGCAAGACCCATACATAGACTCCGACAACATTCCCTATATCGGAGTGCTGGAGGGTTCGGTGTTCTTCGACGGTTCCGACGAGGATTTGCCGGAGATTTATCCCTCTATCGAGGGGATGACCGCCGAGGATATAAAGGCGGCCGGTCACAACACGACAGCAGAGGGTGCGCTCGACGAACTGATGGCGGCTGAGCAGATTGCGGATGACGGTGTGGGTAAATTGAATCCGGAGGGTACGGAATCAACACCCGAGAACGACAAGTATACGTTCAAGGTGTGGATAAAAGACCTTGGGTTCGATATTAATGACTATCTTACGAGTCAGGCCGCCACCCTCAGCTTCAAGAGCGGCAAGTTGACCGGACGGGAGTTCGAGATTAAGAGATGCGAGAAAAAGGAGTCCGGCTACTATGAACTTGAACTGAACCGCGTCTACGACAGCGACATCCAGCTGTGGTTCCCATACAACGACTACAATGCCACCGAGGGTGACAGATTCGTGCTTCTGTATATCGAGATGCCGGAGGTCTATATTGACGCGGCCTCGCAGAGATTGTACAAGGCGGCGGCAGAGTGGCTTGCCAAGAACGATTATCCGCGCAGCGTGTACAGCCCGAAAGTAGACGAGATTTTCATGGCGCGTCAGCACGACGAGGCCATGGCTTCGGGTCTGACAAGCCTCCATGACACAATCAAGGAGGGTATGCAGATGCTTTTCGAGGATGAAGACCTCGGCATAGACGGAGCAATAATCATAGACACCCTGACCATCAAGGAGGGTGACGGCAGTATACCGACATATGAGGTTACGCTTAAGGAAGAGAAGACTGTCGGCACCATCGAGCGCGTACAGAATAAGATTGACTCTCTCGCACGAGGCATAGGACAAGGAGCGGGAGGTTACAACGCTCAGCAGATTCAGGAATTTATCAGGGCTTATGGTGCAAGATATTTCCTATCTAAGCTCACGGGAGACCGCACGCCCTATCAGCTTGCCGTCGGAGATTTTCTGACGGCAGAGAAAGGCATGTATTTCGGCAAGGAGTTTATATCCGGTCTTATAGGCGGCTTGGGTGGACGCATTGATGGTGACGGCAACGCCGAACTTGATTCCCTCACCCTGCGCAAGTTCCTCGAAGTTCCGGAGC